>Ga0209199_1000058_pt1 | contig 167660 bp, 153 predicted proteins | sample COGITO_mtgs_1105_7_FD_184805 | JGI IMG/M metagenome (GOLD analysis project Ga0209199, IMG submission 184805) | Pelagic marine microbial communities from North Sea - COGITO_mtgs_110523 (SPAdes) (version 2) | ecosystem: Environmental > Aquatic > Marine > Epipelagic ... | reverse complement strand
CTGCCAGCCAACGTTACAAAGTCTGTAAGTGCGATTTGCCTAACATGTTGAAAAGAAGAGGATTCACAGTGATAAGCGATGTGCGCAATGAGTGGACTGATTTACAAACGAGTTATAAACCTGCTGGAAGCGCTTGTAACCTATAGTTTTTACTACGATAAATATAACTCTACTATTGAGTGGGAGTAAAATAGTCAAGTAAATCAGTAATGAGTAAGATTCCAGGATCCAAGATAAATTCTCTTACAAAATATTCTGAGAGTTCTGCTGCCTTTACATCTTTTGATAAGAAAACGAGTAAGGCAGTCTAAAAGCTACTTTAGCTTGAAAATCTCAATATACATTCGAGTGTCAAATGGAACCCGAGCACTAATAATGTGCAGGGTAATAAAATGTATAAAGGGGTTGCCAGTCACTACCGTGAAGGTCGCCTTTCCCATGCCCACCAGGGTCTGTGTCATCACCACATAGGTGAAGGATGTTAAGCCGATAGCTAGGGTGCTGTAGTCCACACCTTGATCAAACAAACTAAATACAGAGTAGAAAAGTCCCCCCAAGAGTATGACCGTAAGCTTATTTTCAACTAAAACGGCAACACGGGGAATAAAGATCATATGCATCATGACCACTACGGGTAATCCGGCTCCAAGGGCGTTAACCAGTATCCCCAGCGGCACTCCCCGAGCATACTGACTGGCGGTGATGCCGCCAAAAAAGTCTGTAGCGCCCGCGAGAATAGGACCAAAAAAATCTAATGCCCAATAAGCAATGATTATCCATAAGTCTCTTATCCACTGAAATGACGAGAATAGTTTCCTTAACGAGAAGCCTCTATTTCGCAGCCAAAGCATTGGGATGACTGTATAAATGATTGTATAAGTCGTCGCCCAAATCCATACATCGGTTTGAGAATGACTGCCAGTAGAGTAGATGCCTGTGCCGGGAAAATGCAGGCCCATATTAAAGCCCAGCCCTAAGATTAGCTGAGTTAAAAGTAAATACCCCACTGATAACCAAGCTTCCTTCTTGGCGGTTGCTTTATTGACCGCATAAAGCACACCCCATTGAACTGGCTGTCGTTTTCTAGTGAGATAAAGTAACAGAAAGACCGTTAGAACCAGCACAGGAATATAAATGGTTAACAGGCTTGTAAGACCATCAACTGAGATAGGGGATACGGCATACCCCAATGAAACAAATTGAAAATAACCTACTGTTGCTATAATCCAGAAAGTTAGAGCTGATAGGAAAGTCCTATCTTTAAAGTATTTTGTTATATTCATGTTTTAATTAGAACCCTTAACTTAAATTATGTCAACTATGGTTAACAAACTGCAGCCCTCATTTGAATACTTAGAAACTAATCTAATGAGATTGGTTTTAGAGATGGCCGAAAAAATGCAACAGGAGTCCATTGCATTAAACAGTAGTGGCAAATACAAGCATGCTACACCGGCACAAATAAGAGTCTTTGATTCTTTAAGAGGTGAGCCAAGAACAATTTCCAGCCTTGCAGAAAAACTTGGTATTTCTAGGCAGGCAACCCATAAAACTGTACATCAACTTGTGGATGCTGGGCTATTGAAGCTTGAGAAGCTAGCCAACAACAGAGATCTAAATGTCCTGTTTACGGATGAAGGCAAACAAGCAAGGCTCTACGGCGCAAAAAATTTAATAAAAATTGAAGAGCAGGTAATCAAAGATCTTGGTGAAGCTGATTATCAAACCTTAAAAAAGATATTGTTAAAGCATCATAACCTTCATAAGCCTTCCACAGAAAATTAAAGACTACTAGGGATAAGTACGAGATGTATTATTTTCAGCGCGAAAGGCAAAATGCTGATCTTTAAGCAGAGAGCTTAGAAATACGCTATAGATTTTTACCACAGCATTTTTTAAATTTACGGCCATTACCACAGATACAGGGGTCATTGCGCCCAGTCTTTGGAGCATCCCGTGTAATAGGCGGTTTGGGAGGACAACAGCTTGTGTTGGTGCACCCAGGCTCGTTGTCTTCAATCATTGCGTTGGCTGAAAGGTCACTTTTTTCGTTCATATCAATTCTTTACTATTCTCTTGTTCCAATTAGGCTGCATGGCTAGTATGTCACAGAATGCGCATATGCAGGGTGCTGGGTATGATACAGAGAGTGGAGTCTAGTATGAAGGGGGTTTTTTCGGGGAGATATACCGCAGAAATGGCTGACCCAGTCATCCTGTTTGCGATAGGCATGCGGGTTAATCGATTACTGGCCATACACAGATGGCTTTTACCCACGTTTAATACATTAAGGTTGTGGATTCATCTAAAAACAAGCCCACCCGAAGGTTACCTTTACGGCTACTTATACCTGTATTGGCGGGGTATAGGTATGATGCAGTACTGGAAGAACTTTGATTCATTGGAAGCCTTTGCCCATGATATGAATCAGCCCCATCTGAAGTCTTGGCGACAGTTGGCGGTGCAGACTGAATCTGACCGCACCTTTGGTTATTGGCATGAGACCTATGAGATAGAGCCTGATAAGACGGAGGCTATTTATGGCAGTATGCCTGTGTTCGGTTTAGCGGCTGCATCTAATCACGTAGAATTAAAAGCAAAAGAGAATTCGGCAAGAGGCCGATTAAAAAAATAATTCACATAATCTCTAAGCAATAGCCTGTCAGTATAAGAATATTGCAAAGGCTTAGAGGCTGACACCAAGAGACCTTCTATGCACTACTTTCGTCCTCTTTACCCTTTCTTATTAGGGTTGGTTTTGATTTTATCCACCTCAACATTTTATAACCTAGCAGCCCTCAATGGTTTGGGGCAGGCAGTTCTGTTCACGTTAGTGGTATGCATCCCCATTTGGCGCACAGGGCGTATGAGCTATGTCGATATTGGCTGGCCCTGGGGCTTGGTCTTACTTGGTATTATTAGCTTGGTGTATAGCGAAGGATATTGGCTGCGGTCTCTTATTTTGAGTACGGTGCTTATTCTGGTTGGACTTCGTATGGGTCTAGGTGCCCTAAAAATGTGGCGGTTAGGCCTATTAAAGAAGGAATTCCCTCGCTATCAATATCAACGCATTGTTTGGGAAAAAGAGGGCAAAGACAATACAGGCCTAGCTTTACAGGTGGATGCTACCTCTCAAGGGCTAGCGAATGCCTCATTTTTGGCCTTCCCCGTGTTTATTATTGCCTCAAATAGCAATGAGGAGTTTGTGCTATTGGAGATAGTGGGGCTGGTTATCTGGGTTCTAGCCTTTGCTATGGAATCTATTGCTGACTTGCAAAAGGCCCGTTTTCTTAAGGCCATGAAAAAGGCGGGTAAGCAGCGTCAGGTGTGCAATGTTGGTCTGTGGAAATACTGCCGGCACCCGAATTACTTTGCTGAATGGATGGTTTGGAATGGTCTGGTAATCGCCGCAATTCCGTCTTGGTTGGCCCTGAGAGGTATCGAATCTGATACGGTTTGGTTGCTGTTGGGATTAGGTCTGCTACTGGCCTCTAAATTTATGTACAGCACATTGGTCTATATCACGGGCGCGGTGCCATCAGAATATTACTCGGCCCAAAAAAGGCCGGGCTATACGGATTATCAAAAACAGACCAATCGGTTTTTCCCCGGGCCACGAAAAACATCACATAATTAATTTAAAGGGTAGGAGGTTTTGCTATGAGAGTTCTATTTGTTTTGGTTGCATCTTTATGGGCTGTCACTGGGTGGGCTGAGCCCGCCGCCGACCCGTCTGGGCTTTGGAATACCTTTGATAAAGCTGGCACGTTGCAATCCACGGTTGAGGTTAACATTGTAGATGGCAAGTTATACGCCACTGTCACCAGCATACATAACCAACCTGAGGAAAATCCCCTCTGTGAGAAGTGTGAAGGTGATTTATATGGCAAGCCGGTTATTGGTATGGAAGTGATTAATGGGCTTTCTTTAAAGAAAAACATCTGGCAGAAAGGTACTGTTCTTGATCCGGAAACTGGCGGTATCTATAAGGGCAGGGTCTGGTTGGAGGGGGATGTGCTCTCTGTTCGCGGCTATCTGGGGTTTGTCTATCAAACTAAGATTTGGCAAAGGGCTCTTTAATTCTTGGCTGCAGACGAGCTAGAACAGCTTGAGAGCCGGAGCGAGATTATTTAGCTAGGTTCGCTTTAGCTATAGTCTCCATCAGGTCTTTGTATTTAGTGCTCCATTTGCACAGAGAGACCAACACCGGCATAAAAGATAGCCCAAATTCCGTTAGGGAGTATTCTACCTTGGGCGGTATGACTTCAAATACCTTGCGATCAATCAATCGATCTCTTTCCAACTCCCGCAGCTGCTTAGTTAACATTTGCTGAGTAATAGGCGTTAGGATCCGTTTTAGCTCGCCAAATCTCACCGGCTTGTCACGCAAGTTATAGATGATGGCGATTTTCCATTTTCCGCCTATCAGGCTTAAAGCGGTCGTCACTGGGCTTTTGCATTGAGTCATAGTCTATATTTATATACCAGTATGATTTTTGTGTCTACTTGTATAAAGCATCCTAGAAGCCCTATCATACTCTCCATCAAAAAATGATCAAATAAAAAACTAAACTTTTAAATCGGGGTGGAGCAACAATGTCAGAACACAGTTCAAAAGAAATACGATCAAAAATAACCAGTGAAGGCATATTAGAGTTATCAATCTTTAATGGGGAAATACCAACACCGGGCGAAAATGATGTTCTGATCAAAGTGGAAGCTTCGCCGATTAATCCCTCGGATCTTGGCCTGCTGATTAGTTTTGCTGCAGACCTAGATACCTTGGCGACTTCCGGTGAGGGTGATCAAGCCGTCACCACCATGAAAATTCATCCGGCTCTGATGGGTGCAATGAAACCAAGACTGGATGACTCCATGCAGGTGGGTAATGAAGGGGGTGGCGTGGTTGTGGATGCCGGTGCCAATGCTAAACATCTGATTGGCAAAACCGTTGGTGTTGCTGGTGGCGCTATGTACAGCCAGTATCGCTGTGTTCCTGCACAGAGCTGTCTGGTGATGGATGAGGGGACTACCTCTATGGAAGCTGCGTCTTCTTTTGTAAACCCGCTGACAGCACTGGCCTTTGTGGAAACCATGAGACTGGAAAATCACACCGCTATTCTTAATACAGCTGCTGCCTCAAATCTGGGTCAGATGTTGGTAAAGATCTGTCAGGATGACGGGGTACCACTAATCAATGTCGTCAGAAAACCTGAGCAGGTAGCGACCCTGAAAAAGCTGGGTGCAGAGTATATCTGTGATACCAGTGCCGATAGCTTTATGGATGATCTAGTGAATGCAATAGTTACCACTGGCTGCACTCTTGGCTTTGATGCCACAGGTGGTGGCAATGGCGGCAAGCTGCCCGGCCAGATACTGGCTGCTATGGAAATCGCTGCTAACAAAACAGCCACAGAATACAGCCGCTATGGGTCAGATACTTATAAGCAGGTGTATATCTACGGTGGCCTCGATATGCAGCCGACTGTTTTAAACAGAACATTTGGTTTGCAATGGGGACTTGGTGGTTGGCTATTAACACCCATGATCGGACGCATTGGTATGGAGCGATTTGGTGAAATGCGTGCGCGTGTGGCCAAAGAAATTAATACCACCTTTGCCAGCCATTACACCCAGGAAATATCCTTTGAAGAAATGCTTCAGCCAGAAATTATTAGAGGCTACGCGAAGCAGGCGACAGGTGAGAAGTACCTGATTAACCCCCATAAATAACTAACACCAATTAAAGAGAGAAAATTATTATGCCTGAGATGACTTTGCTAGGTTGGTTTCACACAGTGCTGGGAGTAGGGGCGCTGGTGGCCGCGTTTTACACATTGTTTAAATACACGGTAATTTCTTTGGAAACTAAGTCAGGGAAGCTCTACGTGTTGATCACCATTATTGTTGCTGGATCGGCCTTGGGAATATATAACCAAGGTGGATTTGGTATCGCTCACTGGCTTGCGGTGTTGACCCTAGTGGCGGTTAGTGGGGGCATTATCATGGAGAAGTTTAAGTGGTTTGGCCGTTTTTCTATGTACTTTCAGGCACTGGGATATTCGAGTACGCTGTTATTTCATATGATCCCAGCGATTACTGATTTTTTACGCCGGCTGCCTCTGGGTGATCCGTTCATTGACTCCTTTGAAGATCCACTGTTAGCTGGTTTTCATCAGGCATTTTTGCTGATTTTTGTTTTGGGCATAGTTATACAGTTCCGTTGGTTAAATAAGACCACGTCTGCGGACACTGAATCAGCCTAAAACGCTTAAATATTCCGATTAAAGGGGCAACAGGTACTCTAATGCCTGTTTGCCCTTTTGTCTTATTGCTAAGGCCTCGCTTCGATAAAAAGCTTGCAATGACCGATGGTCAGTTATTTAATGATCCTAAGTCATTTAAAAACTGTCGGAGAATAGAGCATGAACGCACCGCAAAAAATCCTTGTAGACACCGAACTCAAAATGCAGGCCGCACTGCAGGCCCAGCGTGACAGTTATTTAGCTGAAGGCGCGGTCTCGGCTGCGACTCGAATTGATCGAATGGATCGCGCTATTAATGTCTTGGTAAATCATTCCGAAGCCATCAGTGAAGCGATGAGCTCGGACTTTGGCTGTCGGCCACGAGAGGTCAATTTGATGACCGACGTGACCGGTTCTATCGAATGTCTTAAGCATTCCAAGAAACACCTTAAAACTTGGATGAAGCACGACAAGCGGCCCACCATGTTCCCGCTGAATTTACTGGGCGGCCGATCGACGGTTGAATATCAACCCAAAGGTGTAGTTGGCGTACTTGCTCCTTGGAACTTCCCCCTAGGCATGGTGTTTGAGCCACTGGCCAATGTGCTTGCCGCTGGTAATCGCGCGATGATTAAGCCCTCTGAATTTACCCCCGCCACCTCGGCCCTGATTGCTGAGATGGTAGCCGAAGCCTTTGATCCAACGGAGTTAACTGTGGTTACTGGCGGCCCGGAAGTGGGGCAGGCGTTCTCTGCAATGCCTTTTGATCATATGATTTTCACCGGAGCCACCAGCGTAGCTCGCCATATTATGGCTGCTGCCGCTCGCAACCTAGTGCCTGTGACTCTTGAGTTGGGTGGCAAGTCTCCTGTGGTTATATCGCGAAGCGCGAATCTTAAGGAAGCAGTGGAGCGCATCATGGTAGGCAAGATGTTAAATGCCGGCCAGGTCTGTATTGCCCCTGATTATCTGCTGGTGCCTGAAGAAGATCTGGATGAGATAGTTGAGCAGGCTACGCTTATAGTGAAGCAGATGTATCCGACGCTGCTTAATAATGAGCAGTACACGGCTATGATTAATGATCGCCATTACCAGCGCATGATGGACAATTTAGCCGATGCGGATAAGCGCTCTATTAAAACTGTCGCCATTAACCCAGCTAATGAAGACTTTAGCGATAATCCCACACAAAAGATTCCACCCACGCTAATTATTAATCCCGACTATGATGCTATCTGTATGCAGGATGAAATTTTTGGGCCACTGTTGCCGATCAAGACCTACAAAAATTTCGAAGAGACCATCGGCTATATTAATGCAGGACCGCGTCCATTGGCGGCCTATTATTTTGGTCATGATAAGGCAGAAGAGAAGCGCTTCCTGACGGGTACCACCTCAGGCGGTGTGTCCATTAATGATGTGATGTTCCATATGCTGCAAAAAGACCTGCCCTTTGGCGGTGTCGGTCCCAGCGGAATGGGTGCCTATCACGGCTTGGAAGGATTCAAAACATTTAGCCATGCCAAAGGTATTTATCGTCAACCCAAACGAATTCCGGTGGCCAAGTTGGCTGGCTTTATGCCTCCCTATGGGCCAGCCTCGGAAAAAAGCATCCAGCAGAAAGTTAAAAAATGAGCAAGGAACTAAAACGGGCACGCACCCAGGACCAAAAATACTTTCGTCGTCAACAGATAATGGATGCGGCAGAAACGCATTTTCATGAGGTTGGATACGAGGCGTTTTCGATGGCGAATCTTGCCAAGTTGGCGGGGGTCGTCAAGGGAACCCTGTATCTGTATTTTAAAACCCGTGAGGAAGTATTTTTAACCCTTTATAACCAGAGCCTGGTGCGCTGGAGTCAGGTGTTTCTCGGCAGTCTGAGTGATCAGATGACTGATCATGATTATGTTAAAACCCTCTATACCACAGCGATGGCAGATGGCAGCTTTATTCCATTGCTAATCAGACTAGAGCACGTGATTGAGCACAATGTCTCAATTGAAAGTTTGATCGAGTCGAAGCGAAACTTTATCGGTCGCGTGGACTGTATTGCCAGTGCCACATCACCGATTTTGAATCTTACCCCAGTCCAGTCTTTGGAAATGGTCAAAACCATGGGTGTACTTTTAGTAGGTGCCACCAGAGCAGATCAGGGCCCGTCACTGCAGGGGGAAGATATCCCTGCAGATGTGCAGGCACTGATTGATAGTTTCTCATCGGAAAATCTATTTATTAAAAATGCCTGTCGCATTATTGCCGGTATCCGCTCTGGTGACAGATCACCATCTTAAAACAATCGCTCTCCACAGAGTGATAGAGTCTAATGACAACAAATTGACAGTGGCTATTAGCAGCAAGACCAGACGGCATGATTGGCCCACAAAATTTTGAGTACGCAGAAACACCTATTCCGAAGATTATCAGCGGCCAGATTTTGGTTAAAAACCTGTACCTGTCTTTTGATCCAACCCAGCGTAATTGGATGGTAGATCGACCCGGTTATTTACCTCCAGTAGCGATGGGTGAGGTGATGCGTGCCGGTTCTGTATCCCAAGTGGTGGAGTCTCAGTATGCTGACTTTGCCGTGGGTGAGCTGGTGCAAACCACGGGCTGTTGGCAGGACTATGCTGTGGTAGAACCCGGTAAAGCCCCACGGGTATCAATAAATTACCACCGGGGGTGTCCCCAGAAATGATGCTGTCTATTCTGGGTATCGCCGGCATGACCGTCTATTTTGGCCTGATGGATCACGGCCAGCCCAAGGCGGGAGAGACAGTGTTGGTGTCTGGTGCCGCAGGCGCTACGGGTTCAGTGGTGGGGCAAATCGCAAAACTTAAAGGTTGTCGTGTGGTGGGTATTGCCGGCGGTCCGGAAAAATGGGATGTGTTTCTTGATAATGTTAGTGGTCCGATATTGGAGGCGGCACTCAATTATCTTAATTTATATTCTCGTGTTGTTATGTGCGGCGGTATCGCCAACTACAATGCAAAAGAGCCTGTGCCGGGCCCCAACAATTTAATGAATCTGGTCACCAATCGGGGTCGCATGCAGGGCTTTATTATTCTGGATTATCTGCTCCGTGCTAGGGAAGCTTTTGAAGCGCTGATGGGGTGGCTGGCATCTGGTGACATTATCTATCAGGTTGATATGCAAGAGGGGTTTGAAAATATTCCCAGCACCTTGCAACGGCTTTATACCGGCCAGAATTGGGGTAAGCAGTTACTAAAAATAGCCGATCTAGTTTAGGGTAATATCTGTATGAGCCAAATTTCTAAAAAACACAGGCAAGACTTACCTGCATTAGCACCCATGCTGGATATGATGGAAGCCAGTATGGGTTTTGTGCCCAACAGCATGTTGACCATGGCTCACTGGCCGGAGCTGCTTGGTGCCTTCGGTGGTCTGGGTACCACGGTGTTGCTAACAGGTTAAGTAGAGCCAGAGCTGAAACAGCTGATTGCGCTGGTCAGCAGTCGCGCCAGTGGCTGCAACTATTGTCAGGCCCACACATCCCATTAGGTACACCGTGCAGGCGCCGCCCAAGAAAAATTGCCGCGGCCTTTGATTTCGAGCAGTCGCCATTATTTAGCGAAAGAGAGCGCGCGGCCCTACGTTTTGGTTGGCATGCTTCCGTTCAGCCCAATGCCATTGAGCCTGCTGACTTTGTCGCAGTAAAAGCGTTCTTCTCGGAACGCGAGGTGGTGGAAATTGTGGCTATAGTGTCATTGTTCGGATTTTTAAATCGCTGGAACGATACCCTAGCCACAGAACTGGAGCCTAAAGCCGTCGAGTTTGGCAATGAAGCTCTGGCAGAGTCAGGCATGACCCAGGGTAAGCACTGATCAGATAGATTAGGCCAGTGCCCTGACAATCAAGAACAGCAGCGAGGGTGCCAATAGACAGCCTACGCCAGTATAAAATGTCGCGGTCATGGCACCATAGGGCACCAGCTTGGGGTCAGTGGCTGCAAGGCCAGCAGCAACACCGCTGGTTGTGCCCATTAGGCCACCATAGATCATCGCCGAATAGGGGTTATTCAGGCCAATTCGTTTGGCGACAAATGGTGTTCCCACCATGACCAGCACTGACTTTGTTAGACCCGCCGCCACACTCAAGGCAATCACGTCTGAGCTGGCTCCCAAGGCTGTTCCTGTTACCGGTCCAACTATATAGGTGGCGGCGCCAGCGCCAATGGTGCTGATAGCAACTGGGTCTGTATAGCCAAAGCTGACTGCCACTATGGCACCGATAAAAAAGGATAATGCTACGCCGATGATTACCGAGGCTGCGCCCACCCAACCGGCTTTCTTTAACTCATCGGTCTTGGCGCCAAATGCCGTGGCGACAATGGCGAAATCTCTAAACATGGCGCCACCCATAACACCGATTCCCGAAAATATAGCGATATCGGCTAGGCCTTTAGACCCTCCGGTGTATTTGCCGCCTATATAGGCCAGTACCAGTCCGATGGTGATGGCAACTGCAGAGCCATGGATTTGGCCCTTAGTCAGTTTTTCGGAGAGAAAATAGGATAACCACATCAGTAGTCCCATAAATAAAAATGCAGTGATCAGTGCATTTTTGGATAAAACAGCGGTGAGCGTTTCAATCAGCATTTGAATTTCCTCCTTCGGCTGCCGGGGTAAAGTGGGCAATAACCGGAATCAGTAAAAAGCTTGCCACCACAGCGCCTACACCAGCCAGAAGCGCCATCCAACCACCAGATAGGGCACCAATAACATTTTGTTTGGCCGCCATGGCAACCACTATCGGAATATACATGGCACTCCAAAAGTGGATGCCGGACTCAGTCATTGGGCCAAACTGCAGTTTTTTATCACCTAGGTTTGACAGGTAGATAAGTAGCAGCATAGCAATACCGATGCCACCAACATTGGCCTGTACGCCGATAAAAGACCCTAAAAGGTCGCCTACAAATACTCCGACGAGCATGCAAAAGGCGAGAAGTGCGACGCCATATATGATCATTCAGATATCCCCTTGCTGAGTTATTATTATTTAAGCGATGGCTTGGTAACCTTGCCCATAGCATTGCGTGGAAGACTGTCTAATATCTTGAGTTGCTTAGGTATTTTGTAGGCAGACATTCTGCTGGAACACCAGTCTTTGAGGTCTGCATAGTCAAGCTGCGTGCCTTGTCGTAAACAGATATAGGCGGCGACTGCCTCGCCCCAGGTATCGTCTGGAATGCCAATCACTGCCGCTTCACTGATATCCTCATGGGTCAGCAAAACGCCTTCTATTTCCAGTGCCGATAGCTTATAGCCACCGGACTTAATAATATCGATTGAGGATCGGCCCATAATGCGAATGTAGCCATCTTCGATAACGGCGATATCACCAGAGCAAAACCAGCCCTCTTTAAAGGTCTCTTCTGTGGCTTTTGGATTATTCCAATATTCCCTAAACAGGTTGTCGCCTTTCATGCGAATCTCGCCAGGAGTTGCCTCCTGTGTCACAGGCTGATCCTGCTCATCAAATAGCTGTACTGTCACCCCTGGCAGGGACTGGCCAACATAGCCGGCGCGTCTTTCGCCATCGTAAGGGTTTGATATTCCCATACCGACTTCGGTCATCCCGTAGCGTTCTAGCAGTACCTGTCCGGTAAGTTCTCTCCATTGATTAAATACATTGACTGGACAGGCTGCTGAGCCGGATATATTCAGGCGCATGCGGCCAAAGCCATCGCAGATAGCCTGTGACTGGTCGTTATCCAGCCCTGCCAGATGGTCTATTAGCTTTACATAGATGGTAGGCACGGCCATAAATACACTGTAGGTATCGGCGATAACATCGGTGCAGATAGCAGGCATATCAAGCTTTGGCATCAGGTGCACAGTGGCACCAGACCATAGGGCGCAGCTAAGAATATTGATAATGCCATGGATGTGGTGCAGCGGTAGAAACAGCGGTATCACATCGTTATCTGACCATTGCCAAGCATCCAGCAAGGTGGTGATTTGCGCTTTAATGGCCTTGTGGGTGATAACCACGCCCTTAGGCTTATTGGTGGTGCCACTGGTAAAAAGAATCATTGCCGGCCGCTCTGAGGACAGGCTGGGTAACACTGAGCCTTGCTGGGCGAGCACCTCATCAACGGTCAGTAAGCTGATCTGGAGTTGGCTGCAGAGTTTGCTAAGTTTGTCATGATGCTCTGCAGGCGCGATCATTCGTGTTACACCAACACTACTTAAATAATGATCAAGCTCCGTCTCTGCAGAAGCTACATTGAGGGGCACGGCCATACCGCCTGCACGCCAGATGCCATGGAGTGCGGTAACATAATCTAGGCTCGCGCCTATCAAAAAGGCGACGCGCTCTTCTTGCAAATCCTGCTGGTCCCCAAGAAGCCCTTTTGCGAACAGATCAATGCGCGAATTGATCTGATCATAGGTGTGTGAGCCGGCAGCATCGACAAGGGCGACTTTGTTATTGTCCTGCGTAATAGTGGGGAAAGCTTGTTCACTCATAGATAGAAGCCTTGTCGAAGAGTTCGGTGCAAACTCATCTATCAATTTATTTTTCTAAGTTAACCGACCCGAGAGCCAATGTGTATTCTCGAAAATTGTAGCATTTGTAGGTAGGTAGCTACATCCGCTAATCCCTATCAATATGATAGGGCTGGGCGCTTTTTTGCTCTAGGTTAATTGTATTTCTATGCTAGGCGAGAGCCATTGAGGGCCTGCTTGTCGGGAACAGCCAGTATGATGCTGCCATCGTCTTGAGTGAAACCGGTGACAAGACATTCCGACATAATTGGGCCAATCTGCTTTTTGGGAAAATTGACCACGGCGGCGACCTGTTTACCGATCAATAGATCTGGATCATAGTGATCGGTAATCTGTGCTGAGGATTTTTTAATGCCAATGTCACCGCCAAAATCTATGCTCAGTTTAATGGCAGGCTTTATCGCCTCCTTAAAAATCTCTGCGGCTACGACCGTGCCAACACGTAGATCGATTCGTTCAAACTCGGCCCAGGTAAGGTTATTTTCGTCACTGGATAAATCAGTCATAAGATAGGCTACCCTTGTTTTTCATGGGTAGATAATATTTCCCATTGCCTTCCAATACAAGGCTGGCGTGTCAGGTGGCAAAGCCTGACTAGCACTGAAATTGAAGACATCCCACTGTCATGCTAAGCGCAGAGAAGGATCTCTAGCTAGCATTCATAAACCTCAATACCAACCAGCCACAAACTTACCCCGCCAATCTCTCCCTATTTCGGTTACTATCAAAAAGCACTAAATACCGGAGAGTAGAAGATGCCCGCTGAAATCAAAACCCATTACCGTGCCTGCAATCTATGTGAAGCCATCTGTGGCCTTGAGATAAAAACTCAGGGAGAAAAGGTGTTGTCGATCAAGGGCGATAAAGATGATCCCTTAAGTCGTGGTTATATCTGCCCCAAGGGCACCGCGATGGAGGACATTTACACCGACCCTGACCGTCTGCGCTACCCAGTCAAGCGCGAGGGTGATCAATGGGTGCAAATCAGCTGGAATGAAGCGTTCAGCGCAGTGGCTGAAAAGCTGGTGGGGGTGCAGCAGCGCCATGGTGCTGATACGGTAGCTATCTATGCGGGCAATCCCAATGTGCACAATTATGGCAGCATGACTCACAGCGGGGTTTTCCGCAAAGCCTTGGGATCGAAGAGTAACTACTCGGCAACATCTCTCGATCAGCTGCCTTTGCATCTGGCCTGTTACAGTATGTATGGCCACCAGTCTCTCATTCCTATTCCCGATATAGACCACACCCAATATATGCTGATTATTGGCGGTAATCCGCTGGCCTCCAATGGCAGTTTGATGACCGTGCCCGACGTGCCCAAGCGTTTAAAGGCTATTCAGCAGCGCGGTGGCCGCTTTGTGGTTATTGATCCGCGGCGCACAGAAACCGCAGAGATTGCTGACCAGCACCTATTTATTCGTCCGGGTACTGATGCCTTTTTATTGATGGCCATGATCCAGACATTATTTGCTGAAAATCTGGTGAATACTGGGCATCTAACCAATTTGTTAGACGGGCTCAATGAGGTGCAGACCGCCTGCCAGCTCTTTACACCTGAATTGGCAGAGCAGCACACAGGTGTGGCTGCAGAGCAGATTCGTCAACTGGCGAGAGATATGGCCAATATTGACGGTGCGGTTTGCTATGGTCGCATGGGTGTCTCTGTGCAGGTCTACGGGGCTCTGTGTCAGTGGGCTATCCAGATTATTAATATTCTGACCAATTCTTTGGATGTGCGCGGCGGGGCGCTAGCTGCTTCGCCAGCATTTGGTTATGTAAAGCCGGGTGAATCTGGCTCTGGGCACTTCAATGCATGGCGCAGTCGTGTCAGTGGGTTGCCTGAATTTGCCGGCGAACTGCCCAGCGCCGCGCTGGCCGAAGAGATATTAACGGAAGGTGAAGGCCAGTATCGCGCTCTGGTGACTATAGCCGGTAACCCTGTGCTGTCGGCGCCCAATGGCAAGCAGATGGATGCTGCGCTGTCTGACCTCGACTTTATGGTGGCGATTGATTTTTATATCAATGAGACAACACGACACGCCGACATTATTTTGCCGCCCACCAGCGCCCTAGAACACGATCATTATGATTTAGCCTTTCTGCGTTTAGCGGTGCACAACACAGCGCGCTTTAATGAATCGGTCTTTGAGCCACCACAGGGTACCCTGCATGACTGGGAAATCTTTAATGGCCTGGCTGTGGCTTTAGCCCAGTGCAAAGGTAATGAAGCAAAACCATTGCCGTCGCCCGATAAGTTGATTGACCTCGGGGTGCAGCGCGGGCCCTACAGTGCTGCCGCCGGGCATGAATTGGCGCTTACGCTGGATAAAATAAAGCAGCAGCCACATGGTATTGATCTGGGACCTCTGAAGCCCAGTTTAATTGACAGGCTGTGTACAGATTCGGGCATGATTAAGTTGCTGGATAACTATTTCTTGCAGGATATCGCTAGATTGGCAGAGACAGAGCCCAAGACAGATATTGATGAGCTGCTAATGATTGGTCGTCGCCATATTCGCAGTAACAACTCCTGGATGCATAACTCCCATCGACTGGTAAAGGGCAAGCCACGCTGGCAGCTTTTGATGCATCCGGATGATCTGAGTGCAAGGCAAATAGAGCATGGCAGTCAGGTGAGAATTCAATCTAGGGTGGGCGAAGTGGTTACCGAGGTACTGGCCAGCGATGAGGTCATGCCGGGTGTTGTCAGCTTACCCCATGGTTGGGGGCATCAGCGCAAAGGCGTTAACTTGGCTATCGCGTCTGAGCAGGATGGTGTGAGCTGCAATGATATTACTGATAACAAGCTGGTTGACCAGCTCAGTGGTAATGCAGCGCTAAATGGTGTGCCGGTAAAAGTGTTTGCAGGCTAGTTTCAAAGGGCCTTAAGTACAAAACTAGCAGACATAAAAAAACCGGCGCAAGCCGGTTTTTTCGTCACTGGCTACTTACTTTGCCAGCGCCTTAACTTGGATATTCAAACGACTCTTATGACGAGCAGCTTTATTCTTGTGCAGAATGCCCTTATCGGCCATGCGATCAAGTACTGGCACAGAAGCGTTGTAAGCTTCCTGGGCAGTAGCATGGTCACCAGAGGCAATTGCTGCATCAACTTTTTTGATATAAGTGCGAACCATTGAGCGCAGGCTGGCATTATGCTGGCGGCGTTTCTCGTTCTGGCGTGCGCGTTTTTTAGCTTGTACTGAATTTGCCACCTAAATATTCCTCTCTAAATTGGGTCACACTGAAAGCGCGGAAATATACAGGGTTTAGTTATGACATTCAACCCAATTCTAAGGGTAAATTCAGCAGTCTCTGCGATAGTTGCGGCAGATTTAGAGATTCACTTGGCCATGGGAGTGCAGGTGGGTAAACTGCATCACTTATCGGTCGGGTAAAGGTTAAGTTTTTGTCTCAGGATCCAGCGCAGCAAGAGCCTAGAACAAAAGACAGCGGTCTTTTGCGTTCTAGTGGTGTGGTGAGTTTTTTTACCATGCTGTCGCGGGTTATGGGTCTGGCTAGAGATGTTGTCTTTGCACGAGTTATAGGTGCTGATGCCTTTGCCGATGTATTCTTTGTCGCCTTTAAAATCCCCAATTTTTTCCGCCGATTATTTGCCGAAGGCGCATTTGCTCAAGCATTCGTGCCCATCTTAGGTGAGTACAGAGAGAAAGGCAGTCAGGCGGCGGTAAAGGAACTGGTCAATCGCGTCACTGGCACCTTGGGTATTACGCTGCTGGGGCTAACCCTGATTATTGTGGTAGCTTCACCTGTGATGGCGGCCATATTTGCCCCTAAGTGGTTTTTTGATGAGCCTGATAAGTTTGCAGCCACCGCCGATATGCTGCGTATTACATTTCCTTATTTATTGTTTATCTCGATGACAGGTTTAGCGGGGGGCATCCTCAATAGCTATGACCGCTTTGCGGTGCCGGCGTTTACCCCGCTGCTGCTCAATGTCACCTTGATTACAGCGGCATTAGTTGCTGCGCCATTATTTGATCAGCCAGCTTTTGCGCTTGCCTGGGGTGTCTTCGCTGCAGGCGTTGTGCAGTTGATGTTCCAGCTACCATTTTTGCAGCGTATTCATATGTTGCCTCGGCCCAAGGTGGACTGGCAGGATGCAGGTGTACGTAAAATTCTGGCGCTGATGGGGCCAGCAATTTTTGGTGTGTCTGTCAGCCAGATAAATCTATTGCTGGATACTATGCTGGCAACCTTTCTGCCGACCGGCAGCGTGTCCTGGCTATATTACTCTGACCGGCTCGCGGAGCTGCCTCTAGGAGTGTTTGCGGTGGCTATTGCCACGGTTATTCTGCCCAATCTCTCTCGCCATCATGCGACCGACTCTCAACAGGCTTATTCGGAGACATTGGATTGGGCACTAAAGGTGGTGCTGATTATCGCAGTCCCTGCTGCAGTTGCACTAACTCTGTTGGCAGAACCCATTCTGGTCACGCTGTTTTACTATGGTGACGTGATGACAGCGCGGGATATGTCTATGGCGACGCTGAGTCTGCGCGCCTATGCCATGGGTTTGGTGGCATTTATGTTGATCAAGGTATTGGCTCCAGGGTTTTTCGCTCGTCAGGATATGCGCACGCCAGTGCGTATCGGTGTTATTGCAATGCTGTCTAATATGGTGCTCAACTTGCTGTTTGTGGTGCCGCTGCATTATTACTGGCAGATTGGGCATGTGGGTCTGGCGGCGGCAACTTCAGTCTCGGCCTTTCTGAATGCTGGGCTGCTATTTATATTCCTGCGCAAGAATGGCATCTATAGGCCATCTGGACAGTGGTTAAAGTTTGCTGGCCGGTTGATTGGCTCTGTTGTGTTGATGGTGTTGGTGCTTATGGTGGTTGCCGATTGGCTCGATGTACTCAACCAAACTGTCTGGCAGCAGCTGCCATGGTGGCAGCGCAGTGGTAATCTTGTCGGGCTCTGTACAGCTGGATTTGTGGCCTATGCAGTCTGCTTAATGGCCACCGGTTTTGGTATTGCCGATGTGCGTGGGCCGGCCAAAGCGACAACAAATAACGACACTGAGTAATCCCTTGAAATCAGCCCGCTATTCGGCTCTTTTTTGACCTCGCTATTAATCTCTCTACTGACCTCGCTGCGCACCCCAAAATTCAGTGCACCAATCTGGCGCTATCCCTTACCTTTCGGTGCGTTGCTAGGTATACTCAAGGCCTTATTTAGAGAGTGATGACGTTGGCTACAGATCAGGGCAAAGTGACCTTTATTCGTGGATTGCACAGCCTGCAATCATACAATCAGAGATCGGTAGTAACCATTGGTTCCTTCGACGGCGTTCATCTTGGTCATCAGGCAATTTTGCAGCAAGTTAAAGCAACCGCAGCAATGTTGGGATTACCTTCCGTAGTAATGACGTTTGAGCCGCAGCCACAGGAATATTTCTCTGGTGAAAAGGCGCCGGCGCGACTGATGCGGTTGCGCGAAAAGATTGACGCCTTGCTAGAATTCGGTATAGATCGAGTTGTGTGTTTGCAGTTTAATCGCGTGTTGCGCAATTTGACCGCCAGCGAGTTTATTCATCAGGTGCTGGTCGATGGGCTGTCTATCAAGCATTTAATTGTTGGTGATGATTTTCGTTTTGGCTGTGATCGCAGCGGTGATTTTAGAATGCTGGCCGAGTTTGGTAAGAACTGTGACTTTGATGTGCAGGATACCAAAACCCTAGAGATTGATAATGAGCGTATCAGTAGCACGCGGGTAAGAGAATTTTTACAGCAGGCAGATTTTGGCCGAGCCAGTCAGTTACTGGGCCGGCCTTTTTCAATTAAGGGCCGTGTGGTCTATGGTCAGCAGGTTGGCCGTAAATTAGGTTTCCCCACTGCCAATGTGCAGCTCAACCGCTACAGTGCGCCATTAACTGGTGTCTATGCGGTTTTGGTGGATATCGATGGCATGAGCTACCAGGGTGCTGCCAATGTCGGTATTAGGCCTACGGTGGGTGATTTGGTAAAGCCCATCTTGGAGGTGCATCTGTTTGATTTCAGCGATGATCTCTATGGTCAGCGCATTGAAGTCGAGTTTATGCATAAGATCCGCGACGAGGCAAAATTTACCACGCTAGATAAGTTAGTAGAGACTATCCGGCAGGATGTTAAACAGATTAGAGCCTGGTTTGCAGGGGCTAAAAGTACCGAAAGTACCGATAATTAGGGTTAAGTTAAAATCAATATGACTGATAACACGACAGATTATAAGGCCACGTTAAACCTGCCTAAAACCGATTTCCCGATGCGTGCCAACTTGGCTCAGCGCGAACCGGGTATCCTTAAAGAATGGCATGACACTGACTTATATCAGCAGATCAGAATGGCGCGTGCTGGTCGTGAAAAATATATTCTGCACGACGGCCCTCCCTACGCCAATGGCGATATTCATCTGGGCCATGCAGTCAACAAAACATTAAAAGATATTGTGGTTAAGTCGCGCACCCTGAGCGGTTTTGATGCGCCCTATATTCCCGGCTGGGACTGTCATGGGCTACCTATTGAGCACAATGTCGAAAAGAAGATTGGCAAGGCTGGGGTCAAGGTAGATTATTCAACCTTCCGCCAGAAGTGTCGCGACTATGCGATGAAGCAGGTCGAAGGACAGCGCAAAGATTTTGTTCGTATCGGTGTGTTTGGCGACTGGGATCGCCCCTATCTGACCATGAACTTTGGTATTGAGGCCGATATTATTCGCGCCCTTGGCAAAATTGCCGAAAATGGCCATCTGGTTAAGGGCTATAAGCCTGTTTACTGGAGTGTCGTGGGTGGTTCTGCGCTCGCGGAAGCCGAGGTGGAGTATCAGGACAAAACCTCGTTCTCAATTGATGTTGCTTACCCAGTGAGCGATGCTGCCCAGTTGGAAAAGGTCTCTGCTGCGTTTGGCAGCTTGCCCGGCGAAGGCTTGATCAGCGTATTGATCTGGACCACAACTCCCTGGACTATTCCGAGCAGCCAGGCCATTTCTATGGGCGCCGAATTGGAATACAGCCTGGTGCAGTGCGCGACTGACACAGGCCCAATTCGTTTAATCTGTTCGCAGACATTACTTGGCTCTGTAATGGAACGTCTGGAGATCGCAGACTATCAGGTGCTGTCTAGCTGTCAGGGAGAAGCTTTAGAGAGTCTGGTTGCCGAGCACCCATTCTACGAACGCAATATCCCTGTGCTACTGGGCGATCATGTTACTACTGATGCTGGTACTGGCTGTGTTCACACAGCGCCAGATCACGGTATGGAAGATTTCACAGTGGCCAAGCAGTACGGTATAAGCACCCTTAACTATGTGATGGATAACGGTCTGTTCCGCGATGATGTTGAGCTGTTTGCTGGCGAGCATGTGTACAAGGTCGAAACGCATATTATTGATGTGCTGCGCGAAAAAAATAGGCTGATGGCCTGCAGTAAAATCACCCATAGCTATGCCCATTGCTGGCGCACCAAAACGCCTTTGATCTATCGAGCCACGCCGCAGTGGTTTATTTCTATGGATAAAAATGGTCTGTTGGACAAAGCTAAGGCTGCGATTAAAGATGTTGCTTGGCATCCGGAATGGGGTGAGGCGCGCATAGAGGGCATGTTGGATGGCAGCCCAGACTGGTGTGTTTCTCGCCAGCGCACCTGGGGTGTGCCCATCGCTTTATTTGTGCACCGCCAGACGGGTGAGATTCACCCAGATACCCCGGCACTGATTGAGAAAGTAGCTCTGTTAGTCGAAGACGGCGGTATCGATGCCTGGTATGAGGCCGACGCGGCTGAGTTGCTGGGTGCAGATGCCGATGATTATCAAAAGGTCACAGATACCTTAGATGTCTGGTTTGATTCGGGCGTGACCCATGCTTCAGTTGTGGGTGCTCGCGAAGAGTTGCAGTATCCGGCTGATCTCTATCTTGAAGGCTCTGATCAGCACCGTGGTTGGTTCCAGTCTTCGCTGAAAACGGCTATCGCCATTAATGGCTCCGCTCCCTACAAAGCGGTGCTGACCCATGGCTTTACCGTCGATGAGAATGGCCGCAAGATGTCTAAGTCGATCGGCAATGTAATCCCGCCGCAGAAGGTCATCAATGAGTTGGGTGCCGATGTATTGCGTCTGTGGGTTGCCTCTGCAGACTTTAGTGCTGAGATGACCGTATCCGATGAGATTCTTAAGCGCGCCGGCGAATCCTACCGTCGTATTCGTAATACAGCTCGTTATTTCTTGTCCAATATTGATGGCTTTGATCCCACGCAGCACGCAGTGGGGCACGGCGATTTATTGGCCTTGGACCGCTGGGCGATCGACTGTGCGGCACAGCTGCAAGATGAGATTATTGATGACTATAATAATTTCCGCTTTCACCAAATTTACCAAAAGCTGCACAACTTCTGTGTTCGCGATATGGGTGGTTTTTATCTGGATATTATTAAAGATAGAATTTATACCTGTGCTGAAGACAGTCTGCCGCGGCGCTCTGCGCAGACCGCATTGCACCAGATTGCCGAGGCCTTTGTGCGTTGGATCGCGCCGATTCTAAGTTTTACTGCCCACGAGATATGGGGCTTTATGCCGGGCGATCGCAGTGACTCAGTCTTTGTTGCTGAATGGTTTCCACTGCAGCGATTGGGTACTGACGAGGTGATTAGCAAGCAGGACTGGGCAGCTATTTTGCAGGCTAAGGAAGCCATCAATAAAGTGATTGAAGAGCAGCGTAATCAGGGTCTTATCAAAGGGTCTCTGGGGGCTGATATAGAATTATTTGCCGATCAGGATTTACATGCCAGTCTGGCAAAGTTAGGCGATGAATTGCGCTTTGTAACCATTACCTCCAAAGCTGCACTGCGGCCATTGGTTGAGGCCGGTGAAACGCAAGACTCTATGCTGGAAGGGCTAAAGGCTGCGGTGAAACGTTCTGATGCCAGAAAATGTGTTCGCTGTTGGCACTTTATTGACGATGTCGGCAGCAACCCCGAGCACCCGGATGTCTGTGGGCGCTGTATCGATAATATTAGCGGTCAAGGTGAGGCTCGCGCCCATGCCTAAAGTTTTATATTGGTATGGCATAGCGCTGGCTGTGTTGGTTGCTGACCAGCTAACCAAGACTTGGATTGTCGGTGCCTATAGTTACGGCGATTCAACCCTGATTACCAGCTTTTTTAATCTAGTGCGCGCTCACAACTATGGTGCGGCATTTAGTTTTTTAAGTGATGCTGGCGGTTGGCAGCGTTATGGTTTTAGCATTTTAGCCGCGGTTGTCAGTGCAGTTATTGCCGTGTGGCTCGCTCGACAACCTGCCCAGCGATGGTTTGAAAGTCTTGCTTTGGCGCTTATTCTAGGTGGCGCACTGGGTAATTTATATGATCGCGTGACATTGGGGTATGTGGTGGATTTTTTAGATTTTCATTGGTCTGGCCATCACTTTCCTGCGTTTAATGTTGCTGATAGTGGCATTTCAGTGGGTGCTGCACTGTTAATTATCGATGCGTTTATCAATAAGGAAGATAAGAGTTAAGAGTTATGACATTACCTATAGATAGTGGTACCACAGTCACCTTGCACTTTTCCCTGACCCTTGAAAATGGTCATATTGTCGATTCTAACTTTGAAGCCTCACCGGCTACGTTTACGGTTGGTGATGGCAATCTTCTTCCCGGCTTTGAAAGTCCATTAATGGGCCTAGTCGATGGCGATGAGCGTGAATTTTCGATTCCGCCTGAAAACGCCTTTGGTCAACACAACCCGCAAAATGTGCAGGCTGTGGAGCGCAATAATTTTGAAGATAGGGAGCTGGAGCTAGGCACAATGTTTTCGTTTCAAAATGGTGATGGTGAATTACCCGGTGTAGTTATTGAGGTTCAGGACAACGAGGTAATGGTGGATTTCAACCATCCTCTGGCTGGCCAAATCATATTGTTTACAGTAAAAATTATTAGCGTTACTCCGCAGAGTTTGCACTGATGGATATCAAACTAGCAAATCCTCGAGGTTTTTGTGCCGGTGTTGATCGGGCAATCGATATTGTCGATCGTGCTCTTGAGATATTTGGAGCGCCGATCTATGTGCGCCATGAAGTGGTGCACAATAAATTTGTGGTCGATGATCTGCGTGCCCGTGGTGCCATATTTATCGATGAATTAGATGAAATTCCCGATGATGTTATTGTTGTCTTTAGCGCTCATGGTGTTTCTCAGGCAGTGCAGAATGAAGCTAAGCGCCGCCAGTTAAAAGTCTTTGATGCTACCTGCCCACTGGTGACCAAGGTGCATTTAGAAGTCACCAAATACAGTGGCGATGGTATGGATTGCGTTTTAATTGGCCATGCCGGTCACCCAGAAGTTGAGGGGACCATGGGTCAGTATATGAGTGGTGTATTGGGCGGCACTATTTATCTGGTTGAGAATGAAATCGACGCGATGGCTTTGGAGGTCAAAGATCCTTCTAAGCTCGCCTATGTGACCCAAACCACCTTATCGATGGATGACACCGCGCTGGTGATTGATGCCCTGCGACAAAAATTCCCGTTGATTCAGGGGCCGCGTAAAGATGATATTTGCTATGCCACACAGAATCGACAAGATGCTGTAAAGCAGTTGGCGATAGAGACAGATCTGGTTTTGGTGGTGGGATCTGTAGCCAGTTCCAACTCCAACCGTCTGCGTGAGCTGGCGGAGCGCTGTGGGTGCCGCGCCTATTTAATTGATGGCCCGCAGGATATAGATGCGAACTGGCTGCAGCAGACCCAGTCCATTGGTGTCACTGCCGGTGCCTCTGCACCAGAAGTGCTGGTACAGGATGTGATCAATCGACTGGTTGAGTTAGGCGCCAAGCCGCCGCAGGAACTGGACGGCGTGGTGGAAAATATTCACTTTTCCCTACCCAAAGAGCTTAGGGCCTAAACCCTAGCTGTTATCCGCAATATACTTAAACAGGGCCGTGGTTGAAGGGTCGAACTCTGCATTAGCGGCATTCTCACCGAGTAGTTCATTGGCCATTTTCTTGCCCAGCTCAACACCCCACTGATCGAATGAATTGATATTCCAGATACTGCCTTGAACAAATACCTTGTGTTCGTACAGTGCGATCAGTGCGCCAAAGTTCTTAGGCGATAATTCTTTTAACAGCAAAGTATTAGACGGCTTATTGCCGGGATAGTAACGGTGTTGCTGACCTTCGGGAGCGATCTGTCCGCTCATTAAGGCTGCAGACTGAGCGAGCATATTACCCAGCAGAACGCGATGATGCTCGGCGTTACTCAAGCCATCTTGAGCCGTGGCAATAAAATCGATGGGTACCTGTCGCGTGCCCTGATGTAATAACTGGAAGAATGCATGCTGACCATTGGTGCCTGTCTGTCCCCAGAGAATTGGACCGGTGTTGTAACTAATTGGATCACCAGCCATCGTTGTGGCCTTGCCATTGCTCTCCATATCCAGCTGCTGCAGATAAGAGGGTAGGAGTAATAAACGTTCACAGTAGGGAATCACCGCGATTGATTCGGCATTTAAAAAGTTGCTGTACCAGATGCCGAGCAGCGCCATGATCACGGGCATATTTTGTTCCAGTGGTGCCTGTTGAAAATGCAGATCCATTTCGCGAGCACCAGCGAGCATGTTGCTGTACTGCTCAAACCCAATACTAATAGCGATAGATAAACCAATACTCGACCACAGGGAATAACGCCCTCCGACCCATTCGGCAAATTCAAGAATTTGATCAGCCTGAATACCATAGGCCAGAGCATTGGTCGGATTGGCGGTTAAGCCAATAAAGTGACTGCTGGTCTGGGCATCTTTTAATCCCAGAGTCCGCTCAAACCAGTGGATAGCGGTTTTGGCGTTGAGTAGTGTTTCCTGGGTGGTGAAAGTTTTGCTGGCCACAGCGATCAGGGTTGTCTCTGGATTGAGGCTCTTTAATGTGGTGAGAATTTCAGCACCATCGACATTGGAAATAAAGTGCAGCCGGATATTAGGATGGGAGTACTCATGCAGCGCATTGACGGCCAATTTGGGCCCCAGATCTGACCCGCCAATACCTATATTTACAACATCAGTAATGGCTTTGTCGGTACTGCCAAGCCATTTGCCATCGCGTATTTTTTCGCTGGCAAACTTTACTGCTGCCAACTGTTGCTTAACTAGGACAATTCGCTGGCGATCATTTTCTGAACTGGCGTCTTCTGGTTCGGCGCGCAGGGCGGCATGCAGCACAGCGCGATCTTCCGTCGTATTAATCGCCTCGCCAGCAAACATGGCTGCGCGATGCTCGGTGAGTGGTGACTGTTTAGCCAGATTTAGTAGCTCCTGCCAAATCTGGTCGCTGACAAGATTTTTTGAGTAGTCGAGAAATAACTCTCCAGTATTGACAGAGAACTTACTGGCGCGCGCTGAATCAGCATCAAACAGGCTAACAATGGATAAATTATTGACTAAATCAGCCTGAGATTGCAGTTTGGACCATGCATCTGTCTTGGTTGGCGAGTATGATTTGTGCTTCATCTGTGAGTCATTTCCTATTGTTGCTGATTGATAGTGTAGGGGTGAAATTATAGAGATAAAATCGCGAACCGCATGTTACGCGGATTAATCTGATTAAGCTGTAATAAAATTACAATAATAACCGCTATAATGGATTATTTATGGCTAAATTTCGTAATTTTGTTACAATTCGCCAATATTCAATTCGGAGCCATTATGGGCCAGATCAATAAACAAGTAGCCGCTGTCACTCAGCGAATTATAGAGCGCAGCGCCAGTCTGCGTGCAGATTATATGCGACAGATCGCTGAAGATCATAACAATCGCCCGGAGCGAGGCAAGCTTAGCTGCGGCAATCTTGCGCATGGTTTTGCAGCCTGTGGCGAAGGTGATAAAGATAGTCTGCGTATGATGGAAGCGGGCAATATGGCTATTGTTACTGCCTATAACGATATGCTTTCTGCCCACCAGCCCTATGCGGTCTACCCAGATAAAATAAAGCAGGCGATGCGCGAGATCGGTTGCACAGCGCAGGTTGCCGGTGCAGTACCTGCAATGTGTGATGGTGTCACGCAGGGTCAGGACGGTATGGAGCTAAGTCTTCTAAGTCGCGATTTGATTGCCCAGTGCACCGCTGTGTCACTGTCGCACCAGATGTTTGATGGCGTTTTAGCGTTGGGTATTTGCGACAAAATTGTTCCAGGCCTGATAATGGGTGTGTTGACCTTTGGTTACCTGCCTGCAGTATTTATTCCCGCTGGCCCTATGGAGTCGGGACTGCCAAATAAAGAAAAGGTGCGTATTCGCCAGCTGTTTGCCGAGGGCAAAATTGGTCGCGAAGAATTGCTTCAAGCCGAGTCTGATTCTTATCACAGTGCCGGTACCTGTACTTTTTACGGTACCGCGAATAGTAATCAGGTTGTGCTTGAGGCGCTGGGATTGCAGCTGCCTGGCAGTTCATTCGTGAATCCTGATAATCCAATGCGCGATAAACTGACTACTGAGGCCGCTCATCAGTTAGCCCGAATTACTGCGCTGGGCAACGACTATCGCCCCGTGGGGGAGATTGTTGACGAGCGCGCGATTGTGAATGGCACAGTGGCCCTGCTAGCGTCTGGTGGCTCTACTAATCACAGTATGCATCTGGTGGCGATTGCACGTGCCGCCGGTATTATTCTCAACTGGGATGATATCTCAGAGTTGTCAGCAGTTGTGCCGCTGTTGGCCAAGGTCTATCCAAATGGGCAGGCTGATGTAAACCATTTCCATGCAGCCGGTGGCACTAGCTGCATGTTCCGCCAGTTGATTAAAGGCGGCTTTATGCACGCTGATGCAAAGACTGCCTGGGGTAAAAACTTCGCTGACTTTACGCAGGAATCATTTTTAGATAATGACAAAGTCGTGTGGCGCGAATCACCAGAAATACCGCTGGATATGGATGTATTGACGACATTGGATAAGCCCTTTTCGACTGAGGGTGGACTGCGTCTACTGGAGGGTAACTTAGGTCGCGGAGTTATCAAGGTTTCTGCTGTTGCTCTAGAGCATCAAATTGTTGAGGCGCCCGCCGTCGTGATTGATGGCCAGGATCAGCTGCAGCCACTATTTGAATCTGGCGCATTAAACCGTGACTGTGTGGTAGTGGCGCGTTACCAGGGTCCCAAGGCTCTAGGTATGCCTGAATTGCACAAGCTCACCCCATTCCTAGGTACGCTGCAGGACAAAGGTTTTAAAGTGGCGCTGGTAACCGATGGCCGTATGTCTGGTGCGTCGGGCAAGGTTCCCGCTGCAATTCATCTGGTGCCTGAAGCGGCCGATGGCGGCCTACTGGCGAAAATTCAAGACGGCGATCTTATTCGTGTCAATGCGGTGACCGGAGACTTGCAGTTCCTAGGCGATATCGCAGAGCTTGAAGCGCGACAGGTTGCGTCTCAGCCACGCACTGGCGATCGTGGTTGTGGCCGCGAACTATTTCTCGTTAATCGCAATAATATTAGTAATGCAGAGCGGGGCGCTTCGTACCTGTTTGGTGAGGCTTAAGCTATGAGCACAATTCTTGAGGGATCGAGCAATCTACGGTGGAATCTAGTCGCTGATATTGGCGGCACCAATGCGCGTTTTTCTGCTGTACTGGAAGGGCAGCTCGAAGGTGAGTATGAGTTTCATCACTCCGTGGAAGAGTATCCAGAGTTCGCCGGATTGATCGGCGGCCTGCTGGCGGAAATCGCCGCGGCGACAGGCTGGCACAGCCCGCCAGTGAATGCTTGCTTTGCGGTAGCCTGTCCTGCAGACACCGAGGTCATTGCCTTTACCAATAGTCATTGGGAATTTACTAAAACATCTCTTAAGCAGACGCTGGGATGTGAAAACCTATCGGTAATTAATGATTTCGAAGCTGTGGCCCATGGCATAACTGAGCTACAGGATGATGATCTGGTGCAGGTAGGTGGACAGTCACCTATTGCACATAAGGTCATCGGTATTCTCGGTGCCGGCACTGGTCTTGGTGTTGCTGGCTTGGTTCAGCACGCCGATGGCTACCATATAGTGGATACCGAGGGCGGTCATGCCGACTATGCGCCTATCGATGAAATACAGAGCGCGGTCGTGAACTGCCTGCGTGAGACCTATGGTCGGGTGTCATTAGAGCGCCTGCTATCAGGCAAAGGTTTACTTAACATCTATACAGCGCTGTGCACTATCGAGGGCGTTGATGCGATTTTTACATCGCCGGCTGAAGTAGTCTCTGGTGCTTTAGATTCAGCAGATGTGAAGGCACTGCAAACATTAAATATGTTCTGTGAGGGAATGGGTTCAGCCGCGGGTAATCTGGCACTAACATTTGGTGCTAAGGGTGGTATCTATATCGCCGGTGGTGTTATCCCACGCTTCCAAGAATTTTTTATCAATAGTGGTTTTCGTAGCAAGTTTGAAGACAAAGGTCGTTTTGTCAGCTATTTGCAGCCAATTCCTGTCTATCTCGTTATTCGTAGCAATCTGGGCCTTCTGGGTGCAGCAAAGAAACTACAACAAATTTAATAAAGGAGTTATGTGTGCGTAATTTATTGGCTGGTAATCCAGTGATCCCGGTAATTACTCTGGACCGAGTGGATGATGCAGTTCCGCTGGCAGAGGCATTGGTCGCTGGCGGCTTGAAAGTACTTGAGGTGACTCTGCGAACAGAGGCTGCTATCGAGGGTATTAAACAAATTATTAAACATGTTCCGGAGGCTATTGTCGGCACCGGAACAGTCTGCAATGAACAGCAGATTAAATTATCTGAAGATATTGGCTGTCAGTTTATGATCTCTCCAGGTGCTACAGATACGTTATTGCAGGCAGCACAGAAGTCATCAGTCCCATTTTTGCCCGGTATCTCATCGGTCAGTGAATTGATGCGTGGTTTGGAATACGGTCATCGTGATTTTAAATTTTTCCCAGCTGAAGCAGCGGGTGGCGCGCCCATTCTGAAGGCGATGGCAGGCCCTTTCGGCGATATTAAATTTTGCCCCACAGGAGGGATTGGATTACACAATGTCATGGCGTATCTAGCCCTACCAAATGTACTATGCGTGGGTGGCTCATGGATTGCGCAGCCAAAATTGATTCATGCAAAAAAATGGATAGAGATAGAGCAGCTGGCACGTGAAGCGGTTGCTCTTGCGGGCTAATACCAAACTACAGTTATCTATTTAGAGCTAAGATACAAACATAGAGGTTTATAATGAGCAGCAATATTGATCTGGTAATTTTCGGCGCCTGTGGCGATCTGTCTAAGCGTAAATTATTTCCCGCACTTTTTGAGTTGGATAGAGCGGGCCTATTAACAGATAGTGTTCGTATTGCTGGTGTAGCTCGCCAGAACATGGATACTGTTGTCTTTATTGAGCAGATGCACGAAGCGCTTAAGAGTTCTGCGAAAGAGGGGCAATGGGATGAGACGACGTGGAAACGTTTTAGTCGTCGTTTGCACTATATCAAAGTCGATTTTTCACAGAAGAAAGAGTTTGTGGCTTTAAAAGAATGGGCGATCGATAAGCGCACAATAATTTATTATTTGGCAACGCCTCCGAGTCTATACGGTTCAATTTGCAAGCACCTGCATGACTCAAACTGTGTCAATGCAGCATCGCGCATTGTTTTGGAAAAACCCATTGGTGATGACTTAGAGAGCTCTAGATCGGTCAATGATACTGTTGGGCAATATTTCACAGAACGTAATATTTACCGTATTGATCATTATCTGGGTAAAGAAACTGTACAGAATTTACTCGCATTGCGTTTTGCCAATCGCATGATCAATTCTCAGTGGGACAATAGCTGTATTGATCATGTGCAGATTACAGTCGCAGAGACTGTCGGTATTGAGGGGCGTTGGTCCTACTATGATAAGGTCGGACAGTTACGTGACATGGTACAGAATCACCTTTTGCAGTTGCTGTGTATGGTTGCGATGGAGCCACCTAATGCATTGCAAGCTGATGAAATACGTGCAGAAAAAGTAAAGTTACTTAGAGCTCTGAGTCCAATCACATCTGACAATGTTACCGACCAGGCTGTACGCGGCCAATATGGCGCGGGCTGGATTGCCGGTCAGCCAGTGGTTGGCTATATGGAAGAAGAGGGCTGTGAGAGTGACAGCAGTAACAATGAAACCTATGTTGCCCTCAAAGTGATGATTGATAACTGGCGCTGGGCAGGTGTGCCATTTTATCTGCGTACCGGTAAGCGATTGCAGGAAAAAGTTACTCAGGTGGTGATTACTTATAAAGATAATCCGCATTCATTGTTCCCCGAGACTGATGGCGAAGCCAACAACCGATTGGTGATTAATTTGCAGCCCAATGAAGGTATTCAGTTGGAAATGGTGTCCAAAAAGCATAGCTTGAAAGAGCGTCTTGGTCTTGAGAAGCGCAGCTTAAATCTGGATTTCTTTGACTCCTCTGGTGACTCAAGAATACCGGATGCCTATGAGCGTCTGTTCTTAGAAGTTATTAAAGGCGACCAGTGGTTATTTGTTAGCCGAGAAGAAATTGAAGCATCTTGGAACTGGTGTGACACGTTGTTAGATGCTTGGGCCGATAAGAATATTGGTACCAAAGGCTACAGTGCCGGTTCTTGGGGACCCTCCAAAGCAGAGATCCTGATCGAAAATGATGGTCGCAGCTGGTACGAGGGTTAATCGTGGAATTAGTTGAATTTGAAAATACCTCAGCACTCGATATCGAATTATCCGCAAAGGTAGCCAAGCTATTAATCGCAGATATTGCCGACACAGGGTCTGCATCATTAGTGGTGTCAGGCGGCAGAACGCCAATGGGCTTTTTCCATCTGTTGTCTCAGCAGATACTAGATTGGAGCAAGGTCAGTATTACCCTAGCTGATGAGCGCTGGGTCGACGCGGATCATGCCGACAGTAATGAGAAGCTGGTGCGCGCTAACCTGCTCATCAACGAGGCCCATCAGGCGACGTTTATTGGTTTAAAAAATTCGGCCGCAGACGCTATTGTAGGTGAACCTGAAACTGAACAGGCGCTAGCCGCTGTTGGTAAGTTTACTGTACTGATTCTGGGTATGGGTGACGATGGCCACACAGCTTCATTGTTTCCAGGGGCTGATGCTCTGGCTCTGGGTCTAGATATGGATTCTGGGCGCACCTGTATCGGGGTAACACCAACAGAAGCACCTCATCAGCGTATTAGTATGACTTTGCCGAGACTGATAGATAGCCAGCAAATTATTATTCATATTAGTGGGGCAGGGAAACAGCAGGTTCTTGAGCAGGCGCAGGCGGGAGATGATGTTGAAGCGTTACCGATCCGTGCAATTTTGAATCAGCAGCAGGCACCTTTAGCAATTTATTGGGCGAAGTAAGTATTAGATTTGGAGCCAGGTGGGCTATTTTCACTGTAGCCTTTTCCTGCGTTGGCTATGCTCTTTATAGGGCCACTCTAAGTTGGCCATCCGTGGCCAGGGAAGAGACGGTTTTTCAAGTTAGCGAATAACGTCGCCCACTCGAACAATTTTCAATGTGTTAGTGCCACCATGGACATTAACAAAGTCACCTTTGGTAATTAGCACCAGGTCACCATCAACCACTTCAGCATGCTCGCGTAGCTTTTCAACGGCGCAGTGATTGACCTCAGAGGGGTCAAGCTGAGAGGTGTCAAAAGGTACAGGTACTACACCTTTATACAGGGCTGTAATTTCGCAGGTGCCGAGCTTTTCTGCCATCGCATAAATTGGCAGAGAAGAAGTGATGCGTGACATCAGTAGCGGGGTAAAACCGGTTTCGGTCATACAGATTACTGCCTTCACGCCTTTAAGATGATTGGCTACATACATAGCAGATAATGCGAGAGACTCGTCAATCCGTTCGAAGGTTTCATCGATTCTATGTTTTGAGCGCTGTGCCAGAGGGTGTTTCTCGGCGCCTTCGATCACTCGCGCCATTGCCTTAACAGTTTCAACGGGATACTGACCCACTGCAGTTTCGGCACTCAACATCACGGCATCAGTTCCGTCCAATACCGCATTGGCAACATCAAACACTTCTGCACGGGTAGGCGTAGGTGCAGTGATCATGGACTCCATCATCTGCGTCGCCGTAATCACAACCTTATTGGCATTGCTGGCTGCTTCAATCAGCTGCTTCTGAACTGCGACCAAGTTTGCATCGCCAATTTCAACACCCAGATCACCACGCGCCACCATAATGCCATCGGACGCAGCGATAATGCCGGGTAGAAATTCATCGGTAATAGCTTCAGCGCGTTCAATTTTGGCAATAATATGTGCGGTGCTGCCAGCCTGCTTAAGTAACTCTCTAGTTTCTTCAACATCCTCTTTTGCTTGCACAAAAGATATGGCCAGATAATCAGTATTCAACGCTGCGGCAGTTTTGATATCAGTTTTATCTTTTTCTGTCAGCGCCTTAGCAGATAGGCCGCCGCCAAATTTATTGACGCCTTTTTTACTCGACAGCACTCCACCTTGAGTCACGATACACTGTACGGCATGATCTGTTTTAACACTTACTTGCAGAGTTAATCGGCCATCATCCAAAAGCAGAATGCTGTCTTTTTGAATATCTTCGAGAAGTTCCTGAGCTATATAAACGGCATCCTGATGACCGCCTTCGATATCGAGTTGGCTATCTAGGGTGAAGGTGCTGCCATCTTCGAGATTGATTTTTTGGTCGTCTATAAAACTACCAATACGAATTTTCGGTCCCTGCATATCGCAGAGAATGCCCACAGGACTTTTCAGTTCAATGCCGATGCTGCGAATCGTCAATGCGCGCTGGCAATGCTCTTCGGCACTGCCATGAGAAAAGTTGAGGCGAAAGACATTAACACCGGCTTTTATTAACTCACGAATACTGTGGTCATCACTGCTCCCGGGCCCGAGTGTTGCTAATATTTTGGTTCTGCGTGGCATCTGGTTATGCGCCTGCTTCTAATAGAGCAATACTGTTGTCGAGCATGCGATTGGAGAAGCCCCACTCGTTATCGTACCAAGCCATAACTTTAACTAGCGAGCCATTGACACGAGTCTGTAATGAGTCGAAGTTACAAGAGTAAGGAATATGGTTGTAGTCGATAGAGACCAGTGGTTTGTCGCAATAGCTTAGCACTGAGCTAAGGTCGCCTTCGGCGGCCTGCTTGAGCAGCATATTCACTTCTTCAATACTGGTATCACGACCGGCATTAAAGGTTAGATCAACCAGAGAAACATTGATGGTGGGAACGCGCACGGCAAGGCCATCAAGTCGCCCTTTTAACTCGGGCAGCACATCGCCAATTGCGACTGCGGCACCAGTTTTGGTGGGAATCATTGACTGGGTTGCTGATCGGGCACGGTAGACATCGGAATGGTAGACGTCACTCAACTGCTGATCATTAGTATAGGCATGAACCGTGGTCATATAGCCAGATAGAATGCCCATAGCTTCGTGCAGTGGCTTAACCATTGGTGCTAAGCAGTTGGTGGTGCAGGAGGCATTGGAAACAATGTCGTGAGACTGGGTCAGAATGCTGTCATTGATACCGTAGACAACGGTTGCATCAACATTTGAGCCAGGCGCAGAGATAAGTACTTTCTTGGCTCCGCCAGCAAGGTGCAGTGCAGCCTTATCACGGCTAGTAAATACGCCCGTGCACTCACATACTAGGTCAACACCTAGATCACCCCAGGGAATATTGGCCGGATCGCGTTCGCAGAACCATTGAATCTTATTGCCATTAATGGTCAGGGAGTCTTCGCCGACTTCTACCTGATGATTAAAACGACCGTGGACTGTATCGAACTGCAGCAGATGAGCACTGATATCGACATTGCCAAGGTCATTGATGGCAACGATTTGAATTTTGTCTTGTAGGTCTGGACGCTCATAAAGTGCACGAACGACATTGCGTCCGATTCGTCCAAAGCCATTGATCGCTATTTTGTACATAACTGAATACTTTAATGTAGTAAATTTACGTAAATTGTAGGCTTTTTCACCAATTTTAGCAATTAAATGCACTTTTATTTACGTATAATTACATAATAAGCATGGTGTTGTGATGCTTTGATGACAGTTAATGAAAGATTCTTACAAATTGGGCATTTATTGCGGATTTTTATGACTAAAGAACCTAAAATAAGGCTCATACGAAAATGAGTTACGCAAAATAGTGAGTTTGCAAAGAGGATTTAACCAATAATGCACAGTCAAAATTTGATTAACATTATCACTGATGCCCTGCCGAGCTTAAATAAGTCAGAGAGCAAAGTGGCTCAGGTGATTTTAAGCGATCCCGATGCTGCAACCCGCTCTAGTATTGCCACTCTGGCCAAAAAAGCCGGTGTCAGTGAGCCCAGCGTCAATCGGTTTTGTAAGCGTTTTAATGCTGCCGGATTCCCCGATTTTAAGCTTAAGCTAGCCAAGTCATTGGTCAGTGGCATTCGGTTTGTCAATCGTAATGTAGACCCGAATGATGATGTGGATGGTTACACGCCCAAGATATTCGATAGCACCATTAATAACTTAGCGCTGGTGCGCGATAAAATCAGCCACAGTCGCGTTAATCAGGTCGTTGACAAGTTAATACAGGCCAAGCGAATCTACTTTTTTGGTTTAGGTGCCTCAGGCTCGGTGGCGCGAGACGCCGAAAATAAATTTTTTCGCTTTAATCTACCTGTGTCCTGCCATGATGATGTACTAATGCAGCGCATGCTTGCCTCGACTGGCACCACCGGTGATGTTTTCTTTATCATCTCTCACACTGGGCGCACCAAGGAAGTGGTGGAAGTCGCCGAAATTGCTCGTGCCAATGGCTCTACTGTTATCGGGCTGACGGCGCCTAAATCTCCGCTTGCTGATATTAGTAGTGTGACTCTGGATGTGGAAGTTCCGGAGAATACTGATGAATATATGCCAATGACTTCGCGCATTGTGCATCTAGTAATTCTCGACGTTCTGGCAACAGGCGTAACCCTGCGTCGAGGGCCCGAATTTTTGCCCCATTTAGAGAAAATTAAGAACAGCCTTAAGCCCACGCGCTATTCCAAAGACAACTAGGTGCGACAGCTGTTATTAAGGCTAAAAACATTGATCGGCTTGAGTAAAACTATAGAAATCTACTAGAATTGCCGCCAATAATTAAAATCTAGAGGCTTCACTGATGTCCGAATCTCCGATGTATCCTGTTTCCGAGCAATGGAAAGAAACTGCTTGGATCAACCAAGATCGCTATCAGGCGATGTATCAGCAATCGATTGAAAATCCGGATCAGTTTTGGGCCGAGCAAGCGGCTGAGTTTTTGCAGTGGGAGACTCCCTGGCAAACAGTCTGTGACTATGATTTTGCCAAGGGCGCAGCGACATGGTTTGGTGGCGGCACTCTTAATGTTGCCGTTAACTGCATCGATCGTCATCTGCCTGAGCGTGCCAATCAGACGGCGCTAATATGGGAGGGTGATGAGCCCAGCGATGACAAAACAATTAGCTATTTTGAGCTGCATGACAAAGTCTCTCGTATGGGTAATGTGCTGCGTGACCGCGGTGTAAAAAAGGGCGATCGGGTGTGCATCTATATGCCTATGATCCCAGAAGCTGCCTACGCCATGCTGGCCTGTGCGCGCATTGGTGCGGTGCACTCTGTCGTTTTTGGGGGCTTCTCTCCAGAGGCGCTCAAAGACCGTATTCTCGACTCTAATTGCCAGGTAGTGATTACGGCAGATGAGGGTGTGCGTGGCGGTAAGGCAATTCCTCTTAAGGCCAATGTGGATAAAGCTCTTCAAAACTGCTCGGACGTGCATACCTGTTTGGTGGTTGAGCGAACCTCGGGAAAAATTGATTGGACCGAAAATCGTGATGTCTGGTATCAAAGTGCAATTGAGTCCGTGACCGCCGACTGCCCTGCACAAACTATGGACGCAGAAGACCCATTATTTATCCTTTATACCTCAGGTTCTACAGGTAAGCCCAAAGGTGTGATGCATACCACTGGCGGCTATTTGCTAATGGCGGCGATGAGCCACAAATATACCTTTGACTATAAAGAGGGTGATATCTACTGGTGTACCGCCGATGTGGGCTGGATTACCGGCCATAGCTATATTCTCTATGGTCCACTGTGTAATGGCGGTATTTCGCTGATGTTTGAAGGGGTCCCTACGTATCCGGATGCCTCGCGCTTTTGGCAGGTCATCGACAAACATCAGGTTAATCAGTTTTATACCGCGCCGACAGCCATTCGTGCACTAATGAGTGCAGGTAATAAGTTTGTGGAAAGCACTTCGCGCAGTTCATTAAAATTGCTCGGCACGGTGGGTGAGCCTATTAATCCTGAGGCCTGGGAATGGTACTACCGAGTTGTCGGTGACGAACGGTGCCCGATAGTTGATACCTGGTGGCAAACCGAAACCGGTGGCCATATGTTGACACCATTACCCGGCGCCACTGACCTCAAGCCTGGGTCTGCGAGCCAGCCATTTTTTGGCGTGCAACCGGTATTGTTAGATACAGAGGGCAATGAAATTACAGGTGCAGGTGAGGGCTTGTTGATGATTAAGTCATCTTGGCCGAGTCAGATTCGCACTGTCTATGGTGACCATAAGCGTTGTATCGAAACCTATTTTAGCGCCTACCCCGGTTACTACTTTACGGGTGATGGTGCGCGTCGTGATGAGGATGGTTACTACTGGATTACCGGGCGTGTGGATGATGTGCTAAATGTGTCCGGCCATCGTATGGGCACTGCTGAGGTAGAGAGTGCACTGGTGCTCCACGAAAAAATTGCCGAGGCCGCGGTGGTAGGGTATCCCCATGATATTAAAGGGCAGGGCATCTATTGCTACGTTACACCCATGATCGGTGTAGAGGCGGATGAGGCTTTGCGCGCAGAATTAGTTAAACTCTGCGTTAAAGAGATCGGACCTATAGCCAAGCCGGATATTATTCAGTGGGCTCCAGGGTTGCCCAAGACTCGCTCGGGAAAAATTATGCGCCGAATATTGCGCAAAGTGGCAGCCAATGAATTGGACAGCTTAGGTGATACCTCAACCTTGGCCGACCCTTCAGTTGTCGATGAGTTGGTCGGTAGCCGCCATAATCGCTAAAAATAGGCTGTTATGCTGATTGGGGTCTGTGTATAGTCCACGCTAAATAAAAAAGTTACTGCTAATGTTGCTAAGAGCATTTTCCGCAATTATTGCCTGTTTGATACTGTCCTATGCCCTGTTATTGATGCTGCCGGCATACAATCGCGTGGCACCTCCAGCTGGCTACCAATCAAACACCTTTGATATTATTGCTCATCGTAATGGAAGAGCGCTTGTGCCTGGCAATACATTTGAGGCAGCCATCAATGCGCTTAATGTGGGTGCAGATGTTCTTGAGATAGATGTACACCTAACGGCTGACAATGTTTTGGTTGTGCGTCATGACGCGGTTATAGATACGACTACCAATGGTTCTGGCCGTATTGCGCAGATGACAGTGGCCCAAATTCAGGCTTTTGATGTGGGCTTCCATGAAGTCGACTACCCCGATTTGGTGGCGCCGCCGGGAATTGAGGTTCCGACGTTAAAGTCTCTGTTCGAACGTATGCCTGAAAATCGCTATCTGATTGAGCTTAAACCTATAGAGACTGCCGCTGCAGATGAGCTTTGCTACCTAATTACTGATTATGATCTGGCTGACCAGGTTGTTGTTGCCTCTTTTCACGACTCGGTGCTGGTTTATTTTCGTGAGATTTGCCCAACTGTCCTGACATCTTTGGGGGAGAGGGAGGCGAGTTGGCTATTTGTACTGAGTAAGCTTGGTCTTGGTCACCTCTATAATTCGCCCGGATACTCAGTGCAACTGCCCATGTTTGAGGAAGATATGACTATAGTAACCCCAGGGTTAGTTAGGGCGATACATCAATTAAATATGCGTGTTGAGGTCTGGACAATTAACGATCCGCAGACCATGCAAGAGCTTATGGATATGGGGGTGGATAGCATTATTACTGACAGGCCAGATATTCTGGAGCGCCTAGTAAACCCCGCTCTGTAAGAGTTCACATTACTTACTTTTTTGCGTAATTAATTGCTTTTTTAGTATGAATGATCTAAAAACAATTCGAATATAAATAGAAATGAGCGTCATAATACTGCCATGAAACTCGATATCAGTAAACAGCTTGCTAGGTTGATGCGCGAACGGCACCTTTCTCAGAGCGCCTTATCCCGCGCCACTGGCGTTCCGCAGCCCACCATCAATCGTATTCTCAGCGAGGTTACTCGAGAGCCTCGACGTGATTCGGTGGTGCGCATTGCAAACTACTTTGGTGTCACGCCTGAGTCTCTCTACGAAGCCGCTAGTAAGAAGACAAAGTCTGATGTAAATGCAGATACTACAGTTGCAGAGCTTTTTGATCGAATTACGTCCCTTAGTCAAGCTGAGCGAAGTGAACTCTTTGCTAAAGTGGCAGCAACCTTTAATTAATCTGCTTTTCAATCTCGTCGATTAGTCTTTGGCGCTTTCTCTCTGATAGCTCGCCTAGATAATGTTTAAAGCTCTGAACACCGCCGTTAAAGGCCTTTTCTAATGAAGCACCTTTCGAATACTCTCTTTTTGGGTCAATGAGTGCAGATTTACTCGCCATAACAAACTCCTAAAGATTAATCTCAGATCGTCCCTGCTGAGATAACCTCAGCTAAAACTCCGAATACAATTTCTTTTGCGTCCTTGCGACAGTGATTGGCCTGTCACTTGCTCTTTATCTTCCGTGAGTCTTGAGAGACATAGAGAGTGCGCGCTGCGTTATATTCTAATGATCCTATATGGCTTTTAAATAATTCTTAAGAGCTAATACTTTAGTATTAGTTTCCAGACGATCTGCCAGTGAAATTTAACTTGTTTTATCCGGTCAGGACTGTATAAAACACATATGGATGTTATTTTTGATAGTAGTATGAGCGGAGCTTTTTGGGTTTCTGTGACTCTTGCTTGCCTATTTGGCGCAATGTCGCCTGGGCCCAGTCTGGCAATCGTTGTTAACCATACCTTGTCTCAGGGCAGAGTTGCCGGCATCTGTGCGGCCCTGTCCCATGGTTTAGCTGTAGGGCTATTTGCTTACGCGACCGCGTCTGGGCTTGCCATTGCGATTGATAATAATCCAATGCTTTTTGATGTAATACAGCTGCTGGGCAGTATTTTCCTCTTATTTTTGGCCATCAAACTGCTATTTGCGCCATTAAAGAAAGATGTGGAGCTCGTTCTGGCGGTGCATTCATCTAATTGGAGGGCTGCCCGCGACGGGTTTCTTGTCGCGCTGGTCAATCCCAAAGTGCTGCTGTTTTTCACCGCGTTATTTAGTCAGTTTGTCGGTGTCGAGACTGAGATGTGGGAAAAAATCACGCTGGGCTTGATTGCCGGCGGTGTAGATGCTCTTTGGTATATGTTGATCGCTCTAATTATTAGTCATTCTGGCATGCTGATTCGCTTTCAGCGCGGAAGTTGGTGGCTCGACAAGATATTTAGTATTGTGCTATTTGTTATCGCCTCGCGGTTTATTCTTGATCTTTTACAGCGCGCTGGTGTTTTGTCCCTATCGTAGGCACTCTGAGTTAACACATCAGGCTTTTTTAAAACTAGAAACTATTTGAGAAGGACCTCCCTCCGATGACATCTTTCAAGGCCCTTTACAAGCTGGCTGCAGCAAATCGTGGCGGCAGCGAATTGCTCGAGGCCGGTCTTCCCAGCACCGCTACTCAGGCGCAGTTAGCCAAACAGTCTGATGATCGTTATCTGTCGATGATGACTCGCTGCATTTTCCGCGCTGGTTTTGTGTGGCGCGTCATTGATAATAAATGGCCTGGATTTGAGGCGGCTTTTGCCAACTTTCATCCATTGGCTGTGGCCCATTTTAGTGATGAACGCCTTGAGGAGTTGGGCCAAGATACCAGCATTGTGCGTAATTTCACCAAGATCGTTGCTGTGCGAAACAATGCGGTTTATGTGCTAGATAAACAGCATAGCCATGGTAGCTTTGGTAATTTTATTGCGCAGTGGCCTGAAGACAATATTACTGGGCTCTGGTTAGAGTTGAAAAAGCATGGCTGTAGATTGGGCGGCAATACTGGCCCAATGATGTTGCGCAGTATGGGCAAGGATACCTTTTTGCTGACTCAGGATGTCTGCGATGCACTGGTGAATCACGGCTTTATGAAAAAATTCAGTCCTACAGCCCAACGTGATTTAAAGCTTATTGAGCAGGTCTTTGCAGACCTGCGTGCTGAGTCTGGGCGTTCGCTGTGCGAGATAAGCCGGATTCTCGCCTGTACTGTTTAATAGCTTAGTTTAGCCAGCCAATAAGTCGGCAATCCAGACTTTAACATTGTCTTCAAGAATAGTTAAAGGCACTGAGCCGTCCTTAAGCACCACATCGTGGAACTGGCGTATATCAAATTTTTCCCCTAGTGCGACTGTAGCATCGCTGCGCAATTGCTGGATTTTAAGCATCCCAATTTTGTAGGCAGTGGCCTGCGAGGGCATAACAATATACCGCTCAATTTGACGTACATTGTAACCATGGGAATGAGGCACATTGGCTGCCATATAGTCTAATGCTCGCTGGCGGGACCACCGCTTGGCATGAATGCCGGTATCTACCACCAGTCGGCAGGCTCGGTAGAGTTCACCTGAGAGGCGACCAAAATCTGAATAGGGGTCTTCGTAGAGCCCAATCTCTTTGGGTACCAGTTCAGAATAGAGCCCCCAGCCTTCGATAAACGCGGTGTGCCCGCCGTATAAGCGAAATTTAGGCATATTCTTTAGTTCTTGAGCAATAGATATCTGCATATGATGGCCTGGAAGACCCTCATGATAGGCGAGTGCTTCCAACTGATATTTAGCCATATCGCTCATTCGGTAGAGATTGGCAAAGTAGGTGCCTGGACGGCTGCCATCTGGCGCAGGACTTTGATAAAAGGCCTGACCTGCCGAGGCTTCACGAAAGGGTTCAACGGCCTTAACCTGCAGAGGGGCTTTGGGCTTGGTAATAAATAATTCATCGAGGCGACTCTGCATATTGTCTATTACCGCGGTTGCCCGATCGAGATAAGCTTGCTTGCCTGCGGCAGTATCTGGGTAATAGAACTGTTTATCATCGCGAGTAAAGTCAAAAAATGCTTTGAGGTCGCCGTCAAAATTGACCGTCTTCATAATGGCGCGCATTTCGTCTTGAATACGCTGTACCTCTACTATACCAATCTGATGAATGTCATCGGCCGTCAGATCAGTGGTCGTGGTACGTTTTAGGGCGAAATTATAAAACGCGTCGCCGTCAGGGAATTTCCATACGCCATGCTGGTTGTCAGCTCTCATTTGCAGCGCCGACATATACTGATGGAGTTTGCTATAGCCTGGTGCTAGGTGCCTGAGCAAGGCGATTTGAGCATCGCCGATCAATTGCTCCTGTTCTGTTTCAGAGATTTCCAGTGCAGTAACTTTGGCACGGAAATCGGCAAGAATAGTGCTGTCTACACCGCCTTGGTCAAAGGGTGCGCCAGAGGTGATATTTTCAATCGATTTAAGCACGTAAGGAAAAACGAATTGGGGTGGAATAATACCTTTATCCTCGCGAATTTTTAGCTGTTCCAGCAGCTGGTCCATGAGTAATGAAGCATTTTTAATTCGCCCTATATAGGCTTCAGCTTCCTCGCTGCTAGCGATTAGATGCTGGTTAATCAGAAAGGACGGCACCATGCTATGTACGCCGCGCATCTGATTGACGGGATAGTTATGATAGCGCCACCGATGTGCGGCCAGAGTCTGCTCGGCCTGCTCAATAAACATTCTAATACTGAGCTTTGCGGATGCATCAAGTACTGAGGTATCAACGGCTGTAACAGCGGCCAGATGTCGGCGGGTCATTTTTAGGTTGCGTTCGGTGGCAACCTCAGAGATATTGTCCCATTCATCATAGCGCTCACGCATTCCCAAATAGGTCATAGATTCGGGGCTGTGGCTCACCTCTTCCATAAAAAGATCATCTAAAAGGGCAATGGCCTGCTCAGATGCCTGTTCGCTGTCTGCGGTTTTGGAGGTGCAGCCGTTGAGCAGCAAAATGGCTGCGAGTACGAGAAGAGTTGTTTTCACTGAGTAAACCATTATTTGCTCCCTTTTAGTCTTTTTTATCATAGCTCTAATTTCAAAATGTGCCCATAACTCTTGATCAAAAAAATCTTTTAATAGTATTTTGTATCTGCTCATTAGCTGATGTTACTATGCATGCTCCTAAGGGGCGGTCGGCGCAAGTTGACCTGAGAAGCACCCTTTGAACCTGATCCGGATTATGCCGGCGTAGGAATAGGACTGACTGTTTTTTTGGCCTTCACTTCGTCTTTATCTCCGGGTCTCCTTAACTTACTGTTACTGAGGCTCTCCATGAACAAATCTAATCACTGCGCGACATTTTTAAGCAAAACCTTGGGGCTGCTCGTCCCGGCTTTTATTTCCACAGCCACTTTGGCTGACCATACAATTGAAGAGGTTATTGTGACCTCTGATTTTCGCGATACAGACCTTATAAAGACTGCGGCCAGTATTACAGTATTCGATAGTCAGACCATAGCTAAACGCCAGGCTCGACATCTGGAACAGCTGATTAATCTGGCACCCAATGTTAATTTCTCGAGTGGCGCATCTCGCGGCCGCTTTATTCAGATTCGCGGTATTGGCGAGCGCAGCCAGTTTATTGAGCCGCTAAATCCGTCTGTTGGCATTCTGGTCGACGGTATCGACTTCACTGGCATTGCTGGTGCGGCCACCACCATGGATATAGCGCAGGTTGAGATATTACGTGGTCCTCAGGGTACAATTTACGGCGCCAATGCATTGGCTGGCCTAATGAATTTGCGCTCCAATCAGCCCACTGATCGTACGCAGGGTAACCTAGAATTGACTCTTGGTGACTACAATATACAGACAGTTTCTGCGGCCATGGGCGGGCCCCTAAGTGAAAATCTGGGCTATCGTTTTGCCGCACAGCAGCACAGTAGTGACGGCTATATTCGCAATGATTTTTTACAGCGTGATGATACTGATAACATTGATGAGTTGAGTCTGAGATCAATTCTTGATTGGCAGGCCACCGACAACTTAGACCTCAAACTGACCATCTTCCATGTTGATGCTGACAATGGCTACGATGCATTTTCGCTTGATAATACGCGCCATACTCTGTCTGATAATCCCGGCCATGACCGCCACGAATCCACTGCAGTGGCAGTACAAAGTAACTGGAAGGCCAATGATAATTTTGCATTGGTTAGCTTAGTGAGCTTTGCCGATAACAATCTTGAGTACGGATATGACGAAGACTGGGCCTATGGTGATGACTTATGTGTTAATTTTTTCTGTCCCTACAACGACCCCTATAGCTCAGTGGATAACTATGTGCGTGAACGTAGCAATGGCAGTATTGATATCAGGCTGGTATCTGCAGATACGGCACAAATTTTTAATGGCACGACAGACTGGGTAACGGGAGTGTATTGGCGTGACCAAGATGAAGAGTTACTGCGCCAATACAGTTTCGCTGCCGCGGAGTTTATAAGTGATTTTGATACCACCAACCAAGCTGTCTATGGGCAACTGGATACACAGCTTTCTGCGGCACTGCGACTTAGCACAGGTGTTCGGTTTGAAAATCGTCAAGCCAGTTATAGCGACAGTGACCTGGTCGCGCACAATGTTGATGAGGATATCTGGGGTGGGCGTATTGCCCTGCAATATCAGCTATCTGCTCAGGCTATGGTCTATGGTTTGATATCGCGAGGTTACAAGGCGGGTGGCGTCAATAGTAATGTCTCGCTCTCTGCTAAAGACCGCGAGTTTGATACTGAATTGATGATCAATTATGAGGCGGGCACTAAGGGGCGCTGGCTGGACGATAGACTTCAGGCGCAAGTCGCTCTGTTCTATCAACAGCGCGATGATATTCAGATTAAGCAATCATTGGTGCAGTCGCGGGTAGATAGCAATGCATCAACCTTTACCGACTACTTTGGCAATTCAGCTGAGGGCAGTAACTATGGTGTTGAGGTTGAATTCAACTGGCTGGCCACCGAAACTCTGGCACTATTTGGCAGCGTTGGCCTGTTAGAATCCGAATATGATATTCCACTTTCCGCAGATCTTAACAGCCGTGAGCAAGCTCATGCACCAGCCTATCAATTTGCGCTGGGTGCCAGGGCACAGATCACTGACAGCCTAGCGGTCAGTATTGATGTGGAGGGTAAGGATGAATTTTATCTATCATCCAGTTACAGCGAGCAGTCGGAGTCCTACGAACTGGTCAATGCTAGTCTAGAGTACAATCTAGGCGATTGGCAGCTGTCTCTATGGGGCCGCAACCTAACAGATGAAGACGTTATTGTGCGTGGTTTTGGTGGCTTTGGTAATGATCCGCGCAAGGGCTGGATCACCGAACCTTATTACCAGTTTGGCACCCCTCGCGTTATTGGCTTTAGTGGTAAATATGACTTTTAATAATCAAGGAGTGACAACATGCAAGTAACAATAGATATAAGCATGTATCCCAATCGAGAGGATTTTATTCCACCGATTCAGGGTTTTATCGAAAAGATAAATTGCTTTGATAATCTTAAAGTGACGACCTTCCCGACCAGCACAGTGGTGCAGGGAGAATACGAGCATGCAATGAAAGCAGTACAGGACACGATTGCTGCCTGCTATAAGGAATTTAATATGGCGATTTATGTGGCCAAAATTATTCCTGGGTATGAGGCCCTAGGGTAATGCTCGATTGGGTTAACCTGGAGACGGTGGCGGTAGTCTTATCTATCGCCTATCTAGTTCTTGCTATGAAAGAAAATAGCCTGTGTTGGTACTGTGCTTTTTTTAGTACGGGTATTTACGTGGTAATTTTCGGAGATGTAAGCCTGTATATGGAGTCGGGGCTAAATGGTTACTATATGGCCATGGCTATTTATGGCTGGTACCAGTGGCAGCGGGGCGGCTCGGGTAGCCAGGGCGTTGCGCTGTCTGTTTGGTCTGCTCGTCAGCATTTATTTGCCATTGGCCTGATTATGCTGGCGACAGTTATTTCAGGTTATATCCTGACTGTTACAACAGACGCTAGATTACCTTATATTGACTCATTTACCACTTGGGCCAGTATACTGACGACAGTGATGGTGGCGCGTAAGGTGCTCGAGAACTGGCTGTACTGGATTGTTATTAATTCGGTGTCTATCTTCCTCTATCTAGATAGAGAGCTCTACCAAACGGCGGCAATGTTTGTCCTTTATCTAGTGCTGGCGACCATTGGTTATTTTGCCTGGAGAAAAAACTATCTCGAACAGAACGCGAAAATTACTGCAGCAAACCCTGTCTGATTGGCAGCAGTGGTCGATTGATGTCGAGCAGACCCTCACAGAGCCCCCGGAGCTAATAAGAGCGCTGTTAGGAGGCAGAACCAATGAAACTTTCCTAGTCGCCTCAGGCGGCTTTAAAGCGGTGGTTAGAGTTAACTCTCCAATCAGCGAGGCGTTGGGGATTGACCGCCAGCGTGAAGCGCAAATACTTAACCTACTAGCGCCCAGCGGTGTTAGTCCCAATATTTTTTATATTACCGATGAAGTATTGGTCAGTGAATATATTGAGGGGCAACAGCTTACTCATCAGAGTCTTAAAAATACCGCAACCATGGAAGCTGTCTCGGTGGCCTTAAGGGCTATTCAGGTTGTCACTATGCCCGGTGGTGTGCCTCGCAACTACCAGCAATACTGTCGCAACTATCTCGACCAGTTAGGGGACGACTGCGTTTCTCCCTTGGTAAAACAAGAGATCGAAACTATTGCTAGCGCCGTAGATAACAGTGATTGGCAGCCGGTGATTTGTCATCATGATATGGTGCCGCAAAATATTATAGAAAATGCTCGTGGCATCACTATTATCGATTGGGAATATGCGGCGCTGGGACATCCTGATTTAGACTTTATGCGGCTTTTTGGTGCCGATTTTTCAGCTACTGGCGGACAAGAAAATATCTTGCAGCCATTATTTAAAGTACAGCAGGCAATGGATAAACTCTGGTTAGCAGTGCAGCTTTAGTGAGAGAGAATTATGACCGATGGTTACAACACATTAAGTGCCGAAGAAAAATACGTCATTCAGCAGAAGGGTACCGAACGACCTTTTGTTGGTATTTATACCGACCATTTCGAGGGTGGTCACTATATTTGCAAACAGTGCGACGCACCACTCTATGAGTCGCAACACAAATTCCCATCTCATTGCGGGTGGCCTAGCTTTGATGATGAGATTGCCGGTGCGGTCAGGCGCGAGCCAGATTCAGATGGCTCGCGTGTGGAGATTCTCTGTGCTAATTGCGGTGGTCATTTAGGTCATGTATTTGACGGTGAGGGTTACACCGCCAAAAATACTCGACATTGCGTTAACAGCATCTCTATGAAGTTTATTGCCGCTGACTAGCCGACTGAGAGGCTAGTCTCTAAAGTTTTTAAACTGAAAGGGCTGGCCTAGGTCTGCTTCACGTACCGCGGCCATCACGGCTTGCAAATCATCGCGCTTTTTACCGCTGATTCGCACCTCATCCCCTTGTACCGCGGCCTGCACCTTGAGCTTTTTGTCTTTTACTAATTTGACGAGTTTTTTGCTCATATCCGAGGCAATGCCCTGCCTGAAGCTAACGTGCAGCGAAAAGGTTTTGCCGCGGTGCAGCGCCTCGTCATTGCATTCGATAACGGTTGGGTCAATGCCGCGTTTAACCAGCTGAATACGTAAGATATCCAGTAGCTGTTGGCATTGAAAGTCGGCCTCTGATACAAGCGTTACAATATCGTCTTTCAGGCTAATGCTGGCATCGACGCCACGAAAGTCGAACCTAGTGGTTAGCTCGCGGCTGGCATTATCAGTGGCATTAAGAATTTCGGCGGAATCGACTTCAGAAACAATATCTAAACTGGGCATGCTATGGCTCACCTGCGGTTGATTGAGTTATTATTTTAAACCAGAGTAGCGTTGTTAATCTAATAAGACATGGGCTAAAGAGTGAATAATTGTATCTGCGGCAGTGGCAAGGCTTTTATCGGTTGCTGCGAGCCGCTTCTGAGCGAAAAAATGCTGGCCAAGTCGCCAGAGCAACTGATGCGATCGCGCTTCAGTGCCTATGCTCTGGGTGGATATGGTGACTATCTGCTCAAAACTTGGTTTGCACCTATGGCAAAAGGTTTAACTGCCAAGGAACTGTCTGAGCAAGGTCTGCAATGGATGTCACTTGAGGTGCTTGGCTCCGGCGTAACAGACAAACAGGGCTGGGTAGAATTTAAGGCGACATACCGGGAAGAGAGAAAAACCCATATGCTGCATGAAAAGTCGGTATTTGCCCTGAGTGGTGACCGCTGGCTATATATAGGCGGCGAAATAGCGTCGGCTCCGTAGCTGTTAAATTATTATCAGGCGATGAGGTTATTCTAAGCCTCGGTTTGAGAAGGGCTAACCAAGCGGCCAAATAAAATACCGACTTCAAACAGCAGCCACATAGGTATAGCCAGCAGGGTTTGGGAAATAATATCTGGTGGTGTCAGCAACATACCCAACACAAAGCAGAGTACAAAAACATACGGGCGCTTCTTGGCAAGATTATCTGGCTCTACAACCCCCATCCACGACAGAATAACCACCGCGATAGGTATTTCAAAACTCAACCCAAAGGCGAAAAAAAGCTTGAGTACAAAGTCTAGATAGCTGCGTATATCGGGCATGACGCTGATGCCTTCAGGTGCGATGCTGGTGAAAAACAAAAACACCAGAGGAAATACAACATAGTAGGCAAAGGCCATACCTGCATAAAATAAGACGACGCTAGAGATAAACAGCGGGATAACAATTTTCTTTTCCCTCTGGTAAAGCCCGGGCGCCAAAAAAGCCCATGCCTGATAGAGGATATAGGGCATAGCTGCAAACATCGATAGCACCAAAGTGAGCTTAAACGGCGTTAAAAATGGTGAGGCAACTTCAGTGGCGATCATGGTCGATGATTCGGGCAGATACTCGCGAATAGGCTCTGAGATATACATATAGAGCTCATTACTAAAGGAAAATAACCCGGCAAAAATGACCAGTACCGCTGCCACAGAGCGCAGCACGCGATCTCTAAATTCGATCAGGTGCTCCATAAAAGGTTGGCTACTGAGGGCTTCTTCTTCAGTCATCTTGTTTTTCTTGTGGAGTTTTTAGGCTTGGATCTGAGGCTAATTCTGCTTCGGTTTCAGCAAGAGTGGTTTTAATTTCGTCTTTTGTCTCTGTGACTGAGGCTTCAAATTTTTTTTTGGTCTCATTGAGGTCGCGGAGAATTTTTTCATTGTGCAGCTGGCGACGAATTTCATCCATTCCCACTTCATTTTCCAATTCGCGTTTGGCGCTCGAAAACATCTGCTTCATACGGCCAAGCCATAGGCTAATAGTGCGCACGGTTTCAGGCAGCCGCTCGGGGCCCATCACAATCAGGGTAATCACGGCGATAATTAGAAGTTCAGAAAAACCTATATCGAACATGGTTTATTCGGCAGCGTCTTTTTTCTCAACTGACTCTTCATTCGCCGCAGTGTCTTCGTCTTTAGGGTCGCTGGATACAGAGTCTTTAAAGCCCTTAACCGCACCACCTAAATCAGAACCAATACCACGTAATTTTTTAGTGCCAAAAATCAGCGCTACAATTACCAGAATAATTAATAACTCTTGCCATCCAAAACCCACAATAACTCTCCTGTGTTTAAATTAAACCGCTAGTCTTTATTTCGTTGAGCCTTCTCTTCAAGGCCAGATAAATCAAATCTGCGTTCTAGTTCTCTGAGCACTCCACTGGCATCTTCGCCGAGGTGTGACAGCATGACCAGAGTATGAAACCACAGGTCAGCGGTTTCATAAATTAATTTTTCATTGTCGCCACTTATCTCTGCATCACGCGCTGCCAGGATAGTTTCAACGGACTCCTCACCCACTTTTTCGAGAATCTTATTTAAACCTTTTTGGTGCAGGCTGGAAACATAGGAATCGTCGGCCGAGGCTTGCTTGCGCAATTCAAGTACTTTGGTTAGCTGGCTTAACACTGCATCGCTCATTGATAGAGTTCCTTGGGGTTCTTAATGACGGGATCTACGGTGGTCCACTGGCCATCTTTGAGGACTCGATAGAAGCACGATACGCGGCCAGTGTGACAGGCGATACCACCGACCTGTTCGACCTGCATCATAATGACATCCTTATCACAGTCGATGCGGAGTTCTTTAAGTTGCTGTACATTTCCAGATTCTTCACCTTTACGCCATAACTTTCGGCGCGAGCGCGACCAGTATATGGCGCGATTTTCGGTCACTGTCAGTTGCAGTGCCTCGCGATTCATCCAGGCGACCATAAGGATTTTGCCAGTCTCAGCATCCTGCGCTATAGCAGGGGCCAGTCCGTCACTGTTCCATAGAATGTCGTCAACAAAGCTCATTACAGCTTGATCCGTTTTCGATGCGTTATTAGAGGTGCACATGATAGCCCAACTAGCGCAGTAGGAGTATCAGCAGACCCAGCGTAGCGAGAATTAGACTACTGCCAGGCAACTGTGCCATTGGCTCTGCCCAGTGGGGGAAGGCCAGGCCTATCCCAACACCTACTGCTGCGGCACCAATGCGGCCGGTTAATTTTTTAGACTTGGCTGCCACCGGCTCGGTCGATGGCGTGCTGTCATTGCTGGACTGCTTACTCTGCAGTACATCAAAGATTAGGGGCGGTATCTGCGGCAGATATTCCAACCAGTCTGGGATATGGCGCTTCATTTGCTTGATTATGCTCTTGGGAGAATAGCGCTTCTTCAGCCATTTCTCCAAAAATGGTTTTGCGGTGGTCCATAGATCCAGCTGCGGATAGAGCTGCCGTCCCAGGCCTTCGATATTGAGTAGGGTTTTTTGCAGCAATACCAAGGAGGGCTGCACTTCCATATTAAAGCGTCGCGCTGTATCAAATAGGCTGATAAGAATATGACCCAGTGATATTTCATCCAGAGGGCGCTGGAAAATCGGCTCGCAAACCGAGCGTATAGCCCCGGTAAACTCATTCACTGGAGTATCTTTAGCCACCCAACCAGAGCGAATATGCAGCTCAGCTACCTGGCGGTAATCACGATTAAATATGGCTAGCAGATTGCGCGCTATATAGAACTGATCAGCACTGGATAATGAACCCATAATGGCACAGTCCAGCGCCTGATAAGAGGGCTGCTTGGGGTTGCTGATATCAACAAATACATTGCCAGGATGCATGTCGGCATGGAAAAAATTATCGTCAAATACCTGAGTGAAAAAGATTTCAACACCGCGCTCGGCAAGCACTTGCATATCGACACCAGCGGCTTTCATTTCGCTGACACTGGACACGGGAATGCCGTAAATACGCTCCATTACCAGTACATCTTGGTTGGAGTGAGACCAGAATATTTTCGGTACATACAGCAGTGGTGAGTTTTCAAAATTATTGCGCAGCAGCGAGGCATTGGCGCCTTCAGACTGCAGGTTTAGCTCCTCAATAATCACATGGTCGTAGTCTTTGATAACCTCAACTGGGTGCAGGCGACGGCCATCCTCGCTGTATTTAGCTAACAGACGAGCCAAGGTATACAGCAGTGCGATATCTTTGCGGATGGTTTTTTCAATGCCGGGTCGAACCGTTTTAACGACCACCTGAGTGCCGTCGGCTAAAACAGCACCATGGACCTGAGCAATAGAGGCTGAGGCCAGGGGATCAGACTCAAAATTTTTAAATAAATCATCGACGCTACCACCGAGTGCTGCTTCGATATTTTTCTTAAACACGGCAGATGAAAAGGGCGGTACGCTATCTTGTAGCTTGGCCAGTTCAGAGCAGATATCGTCGGGAACCAAATCAGGTCGGGTCGATAGCAACTGACCAAATTTAATAAAGATAGGGCCCAGTTCTTCCAGTGCTTTGCGTAGGCGTTCACCGCGGCTGCCTTTATTAGCGCTTGAGCCGAACAGCACTGCTGGAGATAACAGGATGCGTGCGCTCAGCGGTAGCTGGCCTTTATCTAACAGAGCATCTAGGCGGTATTTTCCCGCGACGCGTATTATTTTACCCAGGCGACGAAGTCTAATCACAGGCTTAGGCCTCCAGAGGGTAATAGTTTACGCAGTCGCTCAATGCGCGCGGCAAGGCGATCTGTGTCTGTGGCTATGCTGCGCACCTGTTGAGTCAGCTGCTCAAAGTCTCCGCGATCTGGGGTTAGCTGCCACTGGTTCTGAGCAACATCCACCAGAGTCGTTTTGGCTCGCTGGGCAGTGCTGGCACGAAACTCTGCAGAGTTGCGAATATTCGAGCAGAAAATATGTGCGGCAACATCGCCTATTAATTCCGCCAGAGCGGCTTCCCAGTCTATTTCCAGGTTGGCCAAAATAATATTGAGCTTGCGCAGGGTTTCTAAATCGCCACTAATATTGACGCCAGTGCCGGACAGTGACTTTGTGTCGGCAGAATTAACCGCCATGCTAGCGATAGCAACGAGGGTACCGTTTATGGTGATGCTGGCACTGTCCTGCCAATTACTGTGTAACATAATGCCGTTGACGGTGGGCTCAAGGGCGATAGACAGAGGTGGCATACTGCTTTCCACTAAAATAATTTGGCCTTCCAATGCAGACAAGTCTCGGGCCGAGGCCGGGTCATATTTCAATGCTGCATTGATTAGGTGTTCAACGCCCTCCAGAGCTGTTGACTTTAAAGCCGCAAATAACACTAGGGCTTTACTCCTCGGTGCAGGGCAACCACACCGCCGGTCATATTATGGAAGTCGGTGTTGGCAAAACCGGCTTCATCCATCATGGTTTGCAATGTCTGCTGATCTGGATGCATACGAATCGATTCAGCCAAATACTGATAGCTATCGGCATCGTCTGCGAACAGTTTGCCGAGCTTGGGCAGTATGCTAAATGAATAGGTGTCGTAGATCTTGGAGAGCAGTGAGTTGCCAGGCTTGGAAAACTCCAATACCAGCAGACAGCCACCGGGTTTCAAAACCCGCAGCATAGAGCGCAGTGCCAAGTCTTTGTCGGTGACATTGCGCAGGCCAAAGGCGATCGTAATGACATCGAAGGTATTGTCGGGAAAGGGCAGATACTGGGCGTCGGCCTGAGAGAAAGTCACATTGTTGACCACGCCGCGATCCATTAATCGGTCACGCCCAACCTTGAGCATTGAATCGTTAATATCAGCCAAAACCACCGTGCCCTCGGGGCCGACAATGCGCGAAAATTTGGCAGTGAGGTCTCCGGTGCCACCGGCGATATCCAGCACCTTATTGCCGCGACGCACACCAGACATTTCAATGGTGATGCGCTTCCACAGCCGATGTACGCCACCAGACATCAGATCGTTCATAAGGTCGTATTTAGCGGCTACAGAGTGGAAGACCTCGGCAACTTTGTCGGCCTTTTCTTCGACATTGACGGTTTTATAACCAAAGTGGGTTGTTTTGTCAGACATTGGCGCAGCTTTCTCCGTAAATTCAGCGTCCTATTGTAGCGGCACTGAGGCTATTAAGGGAATTTTTAGGAGAGTTTAACCACCTGAACATCAGGATCCCGCGATGCCCCAGCGGTGTGCAGTTTTTGCAGGTAGTCGGCCCAGTTATCGGTTTGGTTGGACCCCAATTCAAACAGGTAGTCCCAAGAAAAGATCCCGCTATCATGGCCGTCGCTAAAGGTAATGCGAATTGCATAGTTGCCAGATTTTTCCAGCGCGCTAATACATACATGGCGCTTGCCAGTCTGCAGTACTTCCTGCCCTTTGCCGTGGCCGCGCACCTCCGCGCTAGGGGAAAAAACGCGGAGGTACTCGGCTGGCAGTTGAAAACGCACATCCCCCGGATATTCCATATTTAGGGCATCTTTGGATTCGCTGATGACAATGCGACTGGGAACGGGCATATCAAAGCTCACAATAAGGCTCTACAGAATAAATCGGGTTAGGTCTTCATTGCTGGCCAGCTCGCCCAGATGCTTTTCAACAAAGGCAGCATCTACTGAGATGGTTTCACCTTTGGCACCAAGATCTGAGGCATCAAAGGAAATCTCTTCAAGCAGGCGTTCCAAAATGGTGTGTAAGCGACGGGCACCAATATTTTCAGTGCCTTCATTGACCTCAAAGGCGATCTCGGCCATGCGCCGTACACCGTCCTCGGTAAACTCGATGGCTAACCCTTCGGTAGCCATTAGGCCTGTGTACTGCTTGGTTAGCGAGGCCTTGGGTTCGGTCAAAATACGCTCCAAATCACCAATCTCGAGGGCGTTAAGCTCCACGCGGATAGGCAGTCGGCCCTGCAGTTCAGGTATAAGGTCAGAGGGCTTGGCAAGGTGAAAGGCGCCAGAGGCAATAAACAGAATATGGTCAGTTTTGATCATGCCGTATTTGGTCGACACTGTACTGCCTTCAATTAACGGCAATAGATCGCGCTGCACGCCCTCTCGGGAAACATCGGCACCACTGGCCTCACCGCGACGACAGACTTTGTCGATCTCATCGAGAAAGACAATGCCATTTTGCTCAGCGGCTTCTACGGCTCCGGCTTTGATCTCTTCTTCATTGATCAGTTTGGCTGCCTCTTCATCCTTGAGGTGTTTAAGCGCTTCGACGACAGTGATCTTGCGTGAGGCAGTTTTATTCTTGCCCATACTGCTAAACATACCCTGCAGCTGCGACGTCATCTCTTCCATACCTGGGGGTGCCATAATTTCTACCCCGACTGGTGTTTGGCTGAGTTCAATCTCAATTTCCTTGTCATTAAGCGCGCCTTCACGGAGCTTCTTGCGGAAGATCTGTCGCGTACTGGTGTCTTTTTCATCAGCTGAATCAGCACCACGAGCCGCGGGTAATAGCGCATCTAAGACACGCTCTTCAGCGGCATCCATGGCGCGCTGAGCAACTTTGCTCATCTCCAGTTCACGATGCTGTTTAACCGAGGTCTCAACTAGGTCGCGGATAATAGATTCGACATCCTTACCCACATAGCCTACTTCGGTAAATTTAGTGGCTTCGACCTTAACGAAGGGTGCGTTGGCTAAACGCGCCAATCGACGTGCAATTTCTGTTTTGCCGACGCCGGTCGGGCCAATCATCAGAATATTTTTGGGGGTCACTTCATTGCGCATCTCGGCATCGAGTTGCGACCGGCGCCAGCGGTTGCGCAGGGCAATCGCCACAGCGCGCTTGGCATCATCTTGACCAATAATATGGCGATTGAGTTCGTGAACAATTTCACGGGGAGTCATTTGAGACATAAGAATTCCTAGCTGCTTTTACTGAGCAGACGCTTAAGTAGTAGAGTCGAGCTCTTCGATAGTTCTATTGTGGTTGGTGTAGATACAGATATCACCAGCGATCTTAAGACCCTGTTCAACAATATCTCTAGCATCCATCTCGGTATTATCCAGCAGCGCACGGGCCGCTGACTGGGCAAAGGGGCCGCCAGAGCCAATCGCAATTAGGTCGTCTTCGGGCTGAATAACATCACCATTGCCGGTAATAATTAGCGAGGCTTCACTGTCGGCGACAGCCAGCAGCGCCTCTAATTTGCGCAGAATACGGTCGGTACGCCAGTCTTTAGCCAGCTCAACTGCAGCTTTGGTGAGATTGCCCTGATGCTGCTCAAGCTTGGCTTCAAAGCGTTCAAAGAGGGTAAATGCGTCGGCGGTACCACCGGCAAAGCCAGCAATCACCTGGTCTTTATACAGGCGACGCACCTTGCGCGCGTTGCCCTTCATGATGGTATTGCCCATGCTGACCTGGCCATCACCACCAATGACTACTTTGCCATTGCGTCGCACGGACAGAATAGTTGTTCCACGATATTGTTCCATCTCAGTTACACTCTCTAAAACATTTAATTGCTTGGGTACGAGATGGGGCCTGTAGTAGAAATTACAATGCCTGTGACTATTTATTTGGCGTAACTAGAAATGTCCATGCTGCTTAAGATCGTCAATGCAGGCGTCAATACTCTCGCGCAATGTACTGACAATAAAGTCGACCTGCTCGCGGTTGATAATAAGCGGGGGTGACATCACATTCAGGTTAACAATAGGGCGCACTATCAAGCCTTTGCTGTCTGCCTGATTGGAAATCCACTTACCAATATCGAGCTCTTCTGGGAATAGGGCTTTACTATCTTTGTCTTTGACAAACTCCACGCAGGCCATCAAGCCAATGCCACGCACATCACCAACAATAGGTAGGTCGGCTAAGGTTTTTAATTGCGCCTGAAAATAGGGGCCAATATCTTGCACATGGGGTAGCAGCTTCTCACGTTCCATAATTTCAATGTTTTTTAGCGCCGCCGCACAGGCAACGGGATGGCCGGAATAGGTATAGCCATGGGTAAAGCAGCGACCCTGGCCTAGCTCGCTAATCACATCGTGAATCTTGCTCGAGTAGATTGTGGCGCCCAGAGGCTGATAGCCAGAGGTCAGGCCCTTGGCAGAACAGATGATATCCGGCTGAAAATCAAAGACTTCCTTAGAGGCAAACCAGTGGCCCAAGCGACCAAAGGCGGTAACCACTTCGTCTGAGACATAGAGTACATCGTACTTTTGGCAGATTTCCCAGGTGCCGCGATGGTAGCCAATAGGTGGCACAATAACCCCGCCAGCACCAAATACCGGCTCGGCAAAAAAGGCGGCTACCCTATCTGCACCTACCTCAAGAATTTTGTCTTCCAGCTCTTTAAGTTTGGCGGCCAGAAAGTCCGCTTCGCTAATATTGGTCTCTGCTCGGTAAAAATTAGGGCAGGAAATATGGTGAATTGTGTCCTCAATATAATCGAATTCAGGGGGATGATCGCCGGGTTTTCCTCCTATGGACATAGAGGCATAGGTAGAGCCGTGGTAGGAGTTCACGCGGGAGATAATATGTTTTTTGTCCTGTTTATCACGACAGTTCTGGTAAAAATGGATCATCCGGTAGGCTGTATCTATCGCCGTTGAACCGCCGCAAGACAGGGCCACATGGTTGAGATCGCCGGGCGCCAGCTCGGCCAGCTTTGCGGCCAGAGTAGCAGCGGGAATATTGGTCATATCGACAAAGGGGCTAGCGTAGGCCATCTGCCGAACCTGATCGGCAATCGCATCGGCCATTTCTTCGCGACCCATACCAATATTGGTACACCAGAGGCCGCCTACTGCATCGAGGTAGCGAGTGCCATTGCTGTCGTAAATATAGGCACCTTCAGCGGCAGCTATTGGCAGAGCGCCTTCATCAGCAAAGGTATCGAAAATCTGCCAGGGATGCAGAAAATGTGCCTTATCTTTTTGATTGATTGCGTCGGTATCATATTGATCAAAATCAATATCGGAACTGCTGTTTACTGCCGTCATACTGCACCTGGTGAGTTACCATTAAAGAATAGGTATCAGGGTACTGGTCGGTTGAAAAAAGGCTAATACCCTTAATTGGGTAAGGTTTGTTTATCGCTCTAGCGGCAGGTAGCCATTTTTGCGCACGCTACGCTCTACCTGACCGGGAAAAATATTAAATAGAGGATTTAACTTTAGACCAGCAGTGCGCAGGCCATACGAGGTCCAATTATTACAGGTATTGGCAATGGTATAGACGCCTCGAGATTTAAAAAACTGCTCACCATTGGCTCGCTCTCTGACCCTGGTTAGCTGATTGCTACTATCAAACTTGAAGTAGCGGCTGACAAATAGCACCAGAGAAGCCATCAACGTATCGTTGACAGCAATACTGTAAAGCACGGCATTTGCTGCCAGATCTTTTTGCAGGTCATCAATGCCGAGCAAAGCTACAACGGATGATGTAGGTAGTAAGAGGGCGCGCAGTCCCATTAGCCTGGTCTGTCGCTCATTGCCATAATAATGGTAATCACCCCATCCAATTCGCAGACATTTGTAATTACCAAAATAGGCATTTAACTGGGGTACCAGCGCGCATAGGCTTGGAGCCGGTAGCACCAGATGGGTATGAATGCCGGTGCGAATAAAATGTAGTGGCGAATCCGACATAGTAGCGGGGCAAGTCAGCAGTTGTAGCAATCTTTATACGTGAAAAGAGGCGTTGATACTACCTAATCATGGGTATTGCTGATGATGGGCCATGACCTCTATATTGTTAAAAAATCGACTATGCTGTGAATCTAAAACACATAGTACTAACTGATAAAACGGGAAGCCTAATGACGCTTAAATTGAAAGACCCTAGCCTACTAAAAACTCAGTCCTATATTGATGGCCAATGGGTGGATGCCGATGGTGGAGAAACAGTTGCCGTGACTAATCCTGCCACCGGTGAAGTGGTCGCCGCAGTCGCCAAATGCGGCACCTCAGAAACTCGGCGTATGATTAAAGCCGCTGAAGCTGCGCAAAAGTCTTGGGCCAAAACCACCGTAAAAGAGCGTGCGGCACTGCTGCGCAGCTGGTTTAATCTGATAATGGAGCATCAGGAAGATCTGGCCCAGATTCTAACGGCAGAGCAGGGCAAGCCCTTGGCTGAGGCGCGGGGTGAAGTCGCCTATGGTGCTAACTATGTCGAGTGGTTTAGCGAAGAGTCTAAACGCGTGTATGGCGACATTATTCCGCCGCCCGCCAATGACAAGCGAGTGATGGTGATAAAGCAGCCGGTAGGTGTTGTCGCTTGTATTACGCCATGGAATTTCCCCAATGCCATGCTGACGCGAAAAATTGCCCCGGCGATTGCTGCAGGCTGTGCAGTGGTTTGTAAACCCGCCAATGCCACGCCGCTATCAGCGCTGGCACTGATGGAGCTCGCTGAGAGAGCTGGGTTTCCCAAAGGTCTGGTCAATATAGTCACCGGCCGCACCGCAGAAATTGGCGCCGAAATTACCAGCAATCCTATCGTGCGCAAGGTCACCTTTACCGGATCTACCCCCGTGGGCAAGCAACTGATGGCCGAGTGCGCGCAAACCGTTAAACGCACCTCTATGGAGCTGGGAGGCAATGCGCCGTTTATCGTTTTCGATGATGCGGATATTGATGCGGCAGTTCAGGGTGCCATGGTATCCAAATATCGCAATGCCGGTCAGACCTGTGTCTGTTCTAATCGCCTTATTATTCAGGCGGGCATCTACGATGAGTTTAGCGCCAAGTTAGCTGACGCAGTGCGCGGGCTAAAAGTTGGTAATGGCACTGCAGAGGACGTCACCATAGGCCCGCTGATTGATGAAAAAGCCGCCAATGGCGTCTGCGAATTTATTGATGATGCCGTGGCTAAAGGTGCGACAGTTACTCTGGGCGGCGGGCGCAGTGAACTGGGTGGTAGCTTTGTTGAGCCGACCATATTGACCAATGTCAGTCCAGATATGCGAGTGTTCTCTGAAGAAATCTTTGGTCCAGTAGCGCCACTGTTTAAGTTCGAAACCGAAGAAGAAGTAGTGCGGATGGCCAATGATACCGAGTTTGGTTTGGCCGCCTATTTTTACTCGCGGGATATAGGCCGTGTGTATCGTGTTTCGGAGCAACTTGAGTACGGCATTATTGGCATTAACGAAGGTGTTATTTCCAATGAGATGGCACCCTTTGGTGGCATTAAGGAATCAGGCAGTGGTCGTGAAGGTTCCAAATACGGCATGGATGACTATATGGCCATAAAATATATCTGTGTCGGTGGTATCGACCAATAAAATATACGCTAGTAGAAGTGATAAAAGGAAGCGCAGCTGATGACACATTTAATTTACCCAACCACTAATTTCAAAGCCATCGAACAGATTAGTATCGATCGGGGTGAGGGCTGTTATGTGTGGGACAAAGACGGCAATAAATACCTCGAGGGTTTGGCTGGACTCTGGTGTACAGCGTTGGGCTATGGCAATCAGGAGTTGATTGATACGACTACTGAGCAGATGAGCAAGCTGACTTTTAGCCATATGTTTGGCGGTAAGACGCATCAGGTAGCCATAGATTTGGCCGACAAACTGGCGGCTATGATTCCCATGCAAGATGCCGTGCTATCTTTTGGCAATTCCGGCAGTGATGCCAACGATACCCATATTAAGCTTTTGCGCTATTACCATGAAGCCATAGGTAAACCGGAGTGCCGAAAAATTATTGCCCGTGAACGCTCATACCATGGCGTGACTGTAGCAGCGGCTTCGCTGACGGGATTGCCCGTCACACAAAATCATTTTGATCTACCGGTGGATGCGCTGGGTATTTTGCGCACCGATCACCCGCACTACTATCGTGGCAAACAGGGCGATGAGTCTGAAACAGAATTTGTCGATCGTATTGTTGGCAATCTTGAAGCCATGATTGTGCGCGAGGGCCCAGAGACAATTGCCGCATTTATCGCGGAGCCTATTACCGGCGCCAGCGGCGTTATTGTGCCGCCAACTGGTTATTACCAGAAGGTTCAGGCAGTGCTAAATAAATACGGCATTATGTTCTGGGCCGATGAAGTGATTACCGGTTTTGGTCGCACAGGTAATGACTTTGGCTGCACTACCATGGGTATTGAATCCCCGGCGATGATGACGTTTGCCAAGCAGCTTTCATCGGCCTATATGCCTATCAGTGCCTCGGCAATTCGTCGTGAAATGTACGATGCAATGATTGATCAAAGTGCTAATGCTGGCGCCTTTGGTCATGGTTATACCTACTCGGGTCACCCTGTAGCCTGTGCTGTTGCCCTCAAGACATTAGAGATTTATACCCGCGATCATATTTTTGAAAAAGCTGCAGTGACTGGTGAATATCTGCAAAAGCGTCTGGCCGAGTTTAGTGACCATCCATTAGTTGGCGAGGTGCGTGGCAGCGGCTTGATCGGTGCTCTTGAGTTGGTTGCCAACAAAGAAACAGGAGAGCCTTTTGTGGGCGGGGCAGTGGGTGGCTATGCGCAGAAAGTAGCTCAGGATAATGGCCTGTTAATTCGTGCAGTGGCGGGTTCTAGTTTGGGCTTCTGTCCGCCACTTATTATTAACGCTGAACAGATTGATGAAATGATGGCAGCGGTAGCTATCGCATTGGATGTTACGCTCGATCATTGTAGAAAAGAAAATCTTTTGGTATAGATATTAGGCAGCCTAATTTGGGTTGAAGATACCTTTCGTTCTGTCGAGATTATGAGGTTCAGGCTGCAACGGCCAAAGGTAAGACCAGTGAAATTATTACCTACTGCAATCAGGTGCAAGATCAGCGGACCATGCCTGCTGCATAGCTGTGCAAACTAAAATAACTCCACCTACGTTTTTTAGCAGCAAAAGAATATTTTAAGCTGGGTAACCTGTAATAGCTCTGATCTTTTGATAACTTGGCTTTAGGCTGTGATACATTTTGTTATAAACCTTGGTGTAAAGCTCATTGTAAATTTTTTGGTTTTCGGCTTGAGGCATAAAGCAGTCACCACTGTGGGTCATGCTGTCCACTGCAGATGCAAAGTCTGGATAGATATCGCTACCGACGGCCGCAGCAATAGCGGCACCAAGTGCGGAGGTTTCATAGGTGTGGGGGCGTTCCACTGGCATACCAAATACATCGGCAGTAATCTGCATAATCTCATCACTCTGTGAGCCGCCACCGGATACCATTAGACGCTTTAATGGTTGGCCACTGCATTTTTCCACGCGCTCTTTGCCCTCGCGCAAAGCATAGGTCAGGCCTTCAATCATGGCTCGATACATATGCGCTCTGGTATGAACCTCACCAAATCCAATCATTGCCCCTTTGGCCTCGGGGCCTGAGTCGTTCATGCTACCGCCCCAATAGGGTTGCAACATGAGGCCCATACTACCTGCAGGTACCTGTTTAAGAAGATCATCGAACAGTGATTCTGGCGCCACGTTTTGTTCAGTGGCGAGCTGCTGTTCATGCAATCCAAACTCCTGTTTAAACCAGCTGACCATCCAATAGCCGCGCTGCACCATCATCTCTACATTGAATGTATCGGGGATAACACCCGGGTAGGCGGGGTGAAAAGGAATGGCTTCGAGGTACTTGTCGCTGGTAATATTAAAGGTTGCAGTAGTGCCGTAGCTAAGGCTGCCGGTCTCGTTATCGAGGCAGCCGGTGCCCAGTACTTCGCAGGCTTTGTCGGAACCGCAGGCGATTAATGGCAGGCCCTCGGGTATACCTGTCTGGTTACTGGCTGTCGCGGTTATATAGCCAAGGGTTTCTCCGGCTGGTAAAAGCTTTGGTAGCATCTGGCCGGTAATCGCCGGTATTGCACGCCATTTCCAGTCTTTGTTCTGCGCCCATTCCAGCTTCTCAAAATCAAAGGGCACATAGCCAACCTGACTAGCGATAGAATCTGTATAACAGCCGGTCAGCTGATAGTTGTGATACCCGGACAGTAATAAAAATTTATCCACCTGAGCCCATAGCTGAGGTTCTTTTTGGGCAATCCAATTAGCCTCTGCCTGAGCATGAAAAGAGTCGACAGAATCCTTGGCTTTAACCACTGTAAATAACAATGATTCAAGAGCGCCTAACTGCGGCTTGCTATCTACCTGTCGCTGATCCAGCCAGCTGATGGCGGCACGCAGGGGTTTTCCATCTTTGCCCATGGGCACCACAGTGGCGCGTTGGGTAGTGACGGATACGGCTTTAATATTTTGTCGCGGAAAATTCAGCTGCGGCCAAAGTTCTTGGCAGGCCTGGCAGAGTGCGGACCAAAAATAGTCCGGCTGTTGCTCTGCATAGCCGGGCTGAGTCGAGAAATAGGGTTCTATATCTACCTTGGATTTGGCGACTAACTGGCCATCACTATCAAAGACCATGGCGCGAACACTCTGGGTGCCGTTATCGATGGCCAGTACGTAGTTTGAATTTTGCATAGCGGTTGTCTTTTTATTTTCGTTTTATTGTTATCTTTTTATTAGAAAATCTATGTTTTAGGCAAGCTGTAAAAGCGCTGCCAAATAGTTTGGTAGCGCACCAGCTCTTGTTGCCACTGCTGTTTGTTCCAACCCAGTTCAGCCATACACATCTTTTCTAGGGCGGGGAATAGCTCTGCACCTGCATTGACCAATACCATGCCTAGTCTGGTGCGTCGCAATAGCAGGTCATCCAGATGCTGCACTGATTCATGACGCAGCGCCCAGCGACATTCGGCGAGACAAAAGTCGGTGACGCCAATACGCTGATGCTCTGCTGGTGTAGCATCATCCAATAGCTTTCTTGCCATTGATCCATAGCGACCTAATAGTCGTTGGCCCCACACAGGGTTGCTGGGTACCAGCGCCTCGGCACTAATGGTAGGTTGGCTAAAGACTCTGTCATCGCCAAATGACTGCGGCTCGGGCAGACGATCACCGGCTGCTATTAGGGTATCTAAGGCGATTAACCTAAAGGTAGTAAGCTTTCCGCCGCTAACGGTAATCAGACCTTGGTCGGACCATACCGCATGGTCACGACGCTCTTTCGAAGGGTCCTTGGATTTTTCTGATCCAATCACCGGACGCACCCCAGCCCAAGATGAAATAATATCGCTTTCATTGATTTGAGCATTGGGAAACTGCACATTAAAGGCATTGATCAGATAGTCTACTTCGCTTTGCACAATACTGGCTTCTATATCCAGATCTTCACTGTGATCAAGATCGGTCGTGCCAATAACCGTAGTGCCTTCCCAAGGGTAGATATAGACACCGCGCTGGTCTTCTGGATGTAGAGAGGTCAATACATCGGTGACTGGCATGAGCTGTTTGGCAATAATCAGATGACTGCCGCGCAGTGGGCGCACGCGCTTTTCAGGATTGAGCTGGTTGCGCAGTCGATCTGCCCAGGCGCCAGTGGCATTGATCACCACAGGTGCGCGCAGCTCGATAGACGCATTATGTTCTGGGTCATCCAGCACCGCGCCAACGACCTGATTCTGTTCAATTAGCAGGCTATTAACCTTGGCGTAATTAAGCGCAAAGGCACCCTCGGCAATACTTTCTTGCAGCACTCTTAACACCAGTCGCGAATCATCAACCATGGCATCGGTGTAGGCACTGGCCCCTTTTAGATTTTTGTCATTGAGCCCGGGAAAGCGCTCTTGCAATGCATTATTACTGTGGTAGCGATGGTCTCTAATACCGGCTATAAAATCATAGATCAGCAGGATAACCGACATGGCTAGCCGGCCGGGAAACAGGCCTTTGGTAAGGCTAAAGTAAAAGGTAATACGATTGACTAACCCAGGCGCCTCTGCCAGCAGGCGTTCACGTTCAAGCAGCGAATGCTTGGTAAGTTTTAGATCGCCAGCGGCCAGATAACGCAGGCCACCATGGACCATTTTTGATGAGCGGCTAGAGGTACCCCAGGAATAATCCTGCTGCTCTAGCAGCAGTGCGCGGTAACCGCGTCTGGCCGCCTCGCGCAGCACACCGGCGCCGGTAATACCGCCGCCAACCACTATAATATCCCAATCGAGCTGTTCGCCTCTGTGCATTTTGGCGAGTAAATTAGTCCGTGAACTGTCCATAGTTTATTGGCTGTCTGGTAGTAGTTTGCCTGGATTCATTTGACCACTGGGATCAAATAATTCACAGAGCGAGTTAATGGCGGCAATGCCCAGCGAGCCTTTTTCTGCAGCAAGATAGTTGCGATGGTCTTTGCCTACCCCATGCTGGTGGCTAATAGTACCGCCGCAGGCGACTATTTCACTGGCTCCGGCAGTTTTGAGTTTTTCCCAGCGCTGCATGGCGGTCTGGTAGCTGTCCCCAAAACGGTATAAATAGGTGGTGTAGATACTGGAACCCTGACCATAGACATGGCTCAGGTGTGTATATACATGCACCTGCTCACCTTCGTCGGCGAGGCCCGTACGAATGGCGGCTTCAATTTTATCGACTGCTTGGGGTACTTTTGACCAGTCCATAGCTGTTTCCATGGTGTCGGCGGCATAGCCTGCCGTACCCAGTGGATCGCGTAAATAGGGTGCACGAAAGCGTCCATGGGCCCAGTTATCCCCCAGACCAACCTGATCGGCCACTCCGCCCAGTGCTGTACACTGGTCAATCGCCATTTCATGGGCAAGCGCGCAGCGCTTGGCTGAGCCTGTAACACCAAAGGTCATCATCACTTTTCCTGCGCCTATGCCTTTTGCAGCCAGCGTTTCTTCTAGAGCTACTATGCCGCTAGTGTCTTCTCCGGCGCCCATATACAGAAGGCTGGTGGTTTCTATAGGGTTGCTTAAACGCACCATAGAAAGTGGCGTGCGCTGTTGAATAAGCTCGCGAGCAGCGGTCAAGCCGACCTCCCAAGATGGAAAGAACACTACCTGAAACGATTCTGTCTCTGGTAGGGGAGTAACACGCACGGTTACCTCGGTAATAATACCCATACGGCCCTCAGAGCCGAGAATCATTTCGCGAATATCTGGGCCAGCAGAGGAGGCGGGAATAGTGGGAATGTCCAATGTGCCAGCCAGAGTTTCGATACTGCCGCCAGCAAACATATTTTCGATACGGCCATAGTGCAGCGACTGCTGACCACTGGAGCGACTTGCCACCCAACCACCCACAGTAGATAACTCCCAAGACTGGGGAAAATGGCCAAGGGTAAAGCCTTCCTTCTTGAGTTGGGCTTCAAGCGCTGGTCCGGGGGTGCCTGCACCAAATGTAGCCAACTGGCTGTCGCGATCGAGCTTGATAAGCTTGTTCATTTTGCCCATATCAATGGTCAATATCGGCCGATCGCTGTGATCTGGATTAATATGCCCAACCACCGAGGTACCGCCACCATAGGGGATGACATCAATATTATTGGCCTTGGCATAGGCGAGTAATTCGCGCACGTGCTCGGCAGATTCAGGCAAGGCGACACCATCGGGGAAGGTGTCTACATCACCACTATGCATGGCCAACCAGTCGGGCAGGCTCTGGCCGCGGGCATGCCGGACACGGGTTTCCGGATCGAGGCTAATCAGGGGGTGTGCTGCCAGTTTGGTGGCCGGAACCTTTGCAGTCACCTGTTCCAAGGTTGCTTCTGGTAGACCTTTTGACTCACCGACTAGTGCTTGCAAAAGCATGCGTAGACCACTGTTAAGCTCCATGCTTAGTTCACTGTCTTCATTTCCCCAGCCGTTCCACAGACGCATGCGTACCCCCTTATTAAAATTGTATGTTTGGATTAACTAATCATCGTTATACTAATGTACAGGTAAAAATATTCACTGTCATGACAGGACAATTGAATCACTATTTCGGCCAGCAGTGAGACTGCTGTATATGCTATGAATGAAACCCTCAACAAAGCTTTAAACATCGGTCTGGCGTCTGTGCCAGCAGTGACACAGTACCTAAAATCTGCTGAGTCCTGTGGTGTAGATTATAGGCCGTTGCTTGTTGCAGCGGGCATTGACCCGGTGTTGCTGGAAAACAACAACAAGCATATTTCTGGTGCGGCGATGGAGCGTTTTTTAGCCTTACTTATTCCGGCGAGCAATGATCCCTGCTTTGGTCTGCATTCGGCCAGTTTTGTCGAACCCGCGTCCTATTCGGTGCTGGGTTATATCTCCATGAACTGTTCTACATTGCGTATGGTTCAGGCCAAGATTCCCATCTATGAAAAAATTGTCGGTGATATGGGGGTGACCTCAATTGAAGTGGCCGATGGCTATGCTTTACAGCGCTGGACCTGCGCCTTTAGCGACCCAGTGGTAAGGCGTCACGAGGTTGAAAATGTATTGGGTTCCTGGGTTACCTATGCGCGGAACTTCCTCAATTTCGACGACTGGGATGCGGTCTGGTTTGAACATTCGGCGCCACAGGACCCGGCACTATTAGAGGACTACGCCGCTCTATTTGGCTGTAAGGTATTATTTGATCAGCCTGCCAGTGGTATCCGAGTTCGTGAAGCTGTATTGGACCTGCCATCACCTCAGGCAAATGAACAAATTTTGCAGACTCTATTGGAGCATGCGACCGTATTATTGGCGGGTCTAGATAAGAATCAAACTGTCGCTAATCAGGTTAAAAATATTCTGCGTCTGATGCTTAAACAGCAGGCACCCTCAAGTCAGGTAATTGCAGAAAAGCTGGGGATGAGCAGTCGCACATTGCAGCGCAAGTTGGGGGAAGAGGATACCCACTATCAGGATGTACTCAATGAACTGCGTTTAGAACTCGCGCTGTATTTCCTGAAAAATACAGCGCTGAGTCTGGACAGTATTGCCTATGAACTGGGCTACGCTGAGGCGCGCTCTTTTTATCGTAGCTTCAAACAATGGACTGGCCGCACTGCCGGTTCTTATCGAGTTACTTAATAAGACCTTGCTCTGCCGCCCACAGCCGAGAGCGCTCAATACCCTCGTCAAATGATACCTCAGGCTTCCAACCTAAAATACGCTCGGCCTTGGCAATACTAAACCAACTTTTGGTACATAGCTGAGTGACAGTTGCTGTTGAAGCCTCGTTAACCCCGCCGGTGAGATTGGCAATCTTGGTGGCGGCAGCTGCAGCGAAGAGGGCCAGTTTGGTCGAAACGACCATGGGCCCGCGCTTATTTTTCCACTGATAGTGGTGGCTAAAGAATTCTTTGGTACTCATATAGCCTTCGCAGGAAAGGTTAAATATTTCACCACTGGCTTCTTGAGTCGAAACGGCCAGCGCGATGCCGCGCACCAAGTCATCAATATAAATGGGGCGGAAAAACCCCTTGCCTTTGGCTGGCAGCATAAACTGCCCCTTGTTTATGGCTTCCAGTGGCAGAATAATCCAGGGTCTGCTGCCCGGTCCATAGACATCACCGGGGCGAATAATTACCAGTTCCAGTGAACTCTTTGCCTGGGCCGCTAATACCGTATGTTCTGACGCCAGCTTGGTCAGCACATAGCTACCGCCATCTGCATGCACGGGCTGATCTTCATCCAGTTCGCCCTCGGCGGCATTGCCATAGGCAACAATAGATGACAGCTGAACAAAACGTCGCACCTTGTATTTTTCTGCGGCGGCAATCAGGTTGTGGGTAGCCAGTACATTGACGCGCCACATATCGCTGTCGGCAATTGAGTTTGAAACCAACGCAGCAGTGTGAACAACCACATCGCAGCTTTCCAATAGATGGCTGATGGTTTCCGGATTGGCAATATCGCCCTGAACAATATCGTCGTCATTGCCGATTAGATCGATACCGACCACGGGCACTTTCTGTGTTTTGTAGTAGCGCATTAACGTATTGCCAATAAAGCCATTGGCGCCGGTGATCAATACTTTCTCTGGTTTTTTCTGGCTCATAACTATCTCTTTTAATATTAGCGATGTAACGTCTCTGTGACCTAATCTAGATTTTTTCGGTAGTAACCACCCGCAATATTGGCCAGCGTCATTTTTGGAAATAGATGGCTAATAGCGGCCGATACTCGATTGGCAAAACCAGTCACCATCGTAGGCTTACCCGCTAGACAGGCCGCAATACCTTGCTCTGCAACTTCCTGTGCCGATTGCAGCATTGCGTCTGGAATAGAGAGTTTCGCGCCCTGATTTGGGTTATCCATCATTTTGGTATCGGTGTAACCTGGGCATAGCGCGGTAACAGACACCCCATTGCCGGCTGCCTTGAGTTCATTGTGCAGGGCCTGGCTAAACGACAGTACGTAGGCCTTGGTAGCAGCATAGACATTCTGGTTGGGAATCGGTACCCATGCTGCCAAGGATGCCATATTTAAAATATGCCCGCCGGCTCGAGTGGCCATATCGTTGGCAAATAAATGAGTTAGAGAGGTCAGGGCCAAGATATTGACGGTGATCATATTTTCTTGGGTGGTCAGATCGAGGTCCGTAAAGTAGCCGTTTTGTAAAAGCCCAGCGTTATTAATTAAGAGATCAACTTGCAGGTCTTTTTTTGCCGTGGCGGCAAACAGTTTCTGAGCCGCCTGAGGCTTGGATAGGTCACTACTAATGACCGTACAGTTAATATTTTGATACTGCTGTGAGAGACTCTTGGCCACCTCGTTAAGCTTGGCTTTGCGTCGCGCAACCAAAATAAGGTCGTAGCCTTTGGTCGCTAAAATATTACAAAACTCAAGGCCGATGCCATCAGAGGCGCCAGTGACCAGTGCTGTTTTATTGCTCATAATAATATCCTTATAGGTTTTTTATTGTTGTTGATAGTCGACAAATATCGGCGAAGACCAGGCTCTCTGGCTGCCAGGATTCTGGCAGTCATCTTTTTCGGCGGTTCGGAAATCACCAAAACAGGGCTCAGTCGCAATAGCTTTGCCATTGTCGTCAAAAGTCGTTCGCAGATTGTCGCCGTTAATAGTGGCCACAGGTTCCTCAAGTGCTCGAATGTAATAGAGCGCATCGCGGCCCTCTGCCGCAAAGTCTGGATCTTCAAACTCTACCATACAGCCCTCTGGTGAAGGCTCACAGTCAAAACTGCGCCAGCTATCTTCGATCAACTGAGTGACATTCTCGCCGCTAAATGCTTGCGGGCGAATTTTAATGACCTCAATACGCTCAATCAGATAGCGTTCATCAGAAGGGTTGTAACATTCACCCAGCGACATTTTTTCGAGATGTTTGGCCTCCAATGTGTCCACCACATAGTCGGGGCAGCCGGGTAGCTGTTTAAATGAGCCAACGACTTTGGCGCGGAAGCGCGGATTGCTGTTCTGCGCCACGGCACTGCCCATGGGCACGCTGCTGCCATCCTGCAATAGATTAAACCACAGCAACATGCGATGACCACTGGTGCCATAGGTCTCGCGGCGTTTCATCGCATCCCAAATGGCGTCGCGGCTGCGACCTTGCGAATGCACTGCAGCTAGACCGCCGGTATTTAAAAACGAGGTGGTGCGCTCGAACTCTGAGGCATAGATTTTAGCGGCCACTGGGTCAATTTGATCCGCGCGCAATGACTGTGGTGCAGTCTTGGTAACCTCTGCGGTACTGGCAAATATATCATTCCAGAATTGATCTCGTGGGCCTGTTGAATCTGTGGTGTTGGTGCGCTGTTGCTGTTTAAAGCCGTGGCCAGCGCGCGCGGAATGGGTATCTGTAGAGGCTATAAAGCCCCAGCGATAGCGCTGCGGATCTTGTGGGTCTTCATGGTTTTGTAATGCCAAACCGTATTGCACAGATTTCTGCGGCCGATAGTTAAAGGCAGGAAGATAAATATCTCGCGCCTGACCGGAATCCAACCATTCTTCAGGAGTGCTGCCGGGCACAGTCATAAAGGCATAAACCGTATCGACCTGAACAAAATTATGTCTGGCTTCAATAGCGCGGGTTTCACATTCGGCCGCATCTTGGCCTGCGGCCAGACAGCGGTCGCGAATAATTTCACCAGCCTGCCAGCAAGAGGGCAGGTAGTTAGCCTGGGGCTGGGGGCAGTACCAGAGACCGGCATCATCTTTGCGTCGCACGCTAAAATCGCGAAAGCCCTCGGAGTTACCGTGGCCAGAATAGACTTCGATGAGTCTGGTCTTTTGTGCATCGTTATTAGCGGCAGTTAACTGATGAGACCAGTTGGCATTGGGCGGTGTGTAAAAGCCCCAGCTGGTGCCATGGGGAATAACGATATTATCAAACCCCCACTGATCTAATTTACTGAATAACTCGCCTGGCGTTGCTGCGCTTTCATAGCAGTCTGCGGGCAGTTCTGGGCTTGGCAATGTTGGGTCGCAGGCAGGTGTCGTGGCCATCTGCTCAACCCAGTTATTGTAGGCGGCATAGTAACCTCGATGACGCGGGTCAATTAAACGCAGTAGCGAAGACTGCTTGCCCTCTGCCGAGCGCGCGGCGATAGTAGCCACGCCCATACCTACAGCAGCGATAGGGTGGCTGGGTAACATCTCTGGGTTATCATCTTTAAATAACACGTTGTGGTGGCCATAGTGATTTTCGGCAACCTGTCCAACCTGAGTCCATTCCCAGCCGATAAAGGCGGCAATATCTGGGTTCTGTGGGTCGCCTGCCAAACGGTTGCACTGCTGCACTGAGTCAATGCCGTCGCGCCATTGCTTGTAGGTAAAGCTCTCGGCATGATCGGTAAGAAAGTAAAAGTCGAGTTGTGAAACAAAACGCGCATAGTCACAGGCATAGGCTGGGGGGTAAGCACCAGAGGCACCATGCATCATGGGCAGGCTATACATAAAGGCGTCTGCCGAGTTGGTAGTGTGCACATGGGTGTCGCCAAACAGAATCTGTTTATCTTGTTCTACAGAGAGCGCATTGCGGGCACTGGCTTGGCGATTGCTGCGGTCATCGATAACAGTGTCTGGTAGCCGTGCCTCTGTGACTGTGCCAAATACCAGGGGCGATTCTTCCCAGGCATTGTTGGGGTCGGCAAAGTAGCCAGGAAATAGTTTATACACTGGCTCTGGTGCATAGCCCGTAAACACGACGGCCATAACCAGAGTTAGGCTGAATACAGTGATTACTATCCGTTTTAACATTTTTTTACCCCTCTCAATATTATTTTTTTAATTTAATTCTAAGCAACCCCGTAACTGCGGGCAATAAACCAATAAAGACCTAAGCCGCAAAGCAGCGCTGATGCAATATCCAAAAGTACGCCAGTTTGTATTACTTTGCCGACTCTATCCGTCCTGCGGCTATGAAGCCAGTAGCCAGTCAGCCAAGCCAGCGCCACGATAATAAGTTGTCCTACCTCGACACCTATATTAAAGCCGAGCAATGCTGGCCATAGCTGATCGCTGGGCAGTCCAATCTCAGTGAGTACCTGAGCAAAACCAAAGCCATGAATCAAACCAAATGCCAGACTTAACAATGGGCGCAAAGCAATAGCGCTGGATTGATCTTTGGATTGCGGCAGATAAGCCAGCGTGAAAATAATTAATCCGGCACAGCTTAGTGCGTTCAGACCAAAACTCCAGATCACTGATGCCAGCGCCATAACAAAAAGCCCAGCGGAAACTAGTATTGCGATCTGGCGATTAACTGAGGTCTTAGCACCAATATTTTCCGCCGCGACCAGTGCGATGGTAAAACCGATAATGGCTTCTACAGCAGCGGTATCTGGTGTTACAACCCCCATTACTGCCAAGCTTAGGGTAATGCTATGACCGACTGTAAATCCTGTGACTATCCACAGCACATCGCGTAGACCGCGCAGCAAAAGCAGTAGCGCCAACAAAAAGGCAATATGGTCGATGCCACCAAAAATATGCTCCATACCCAGTGCTATGTATTGGCTGATGGTGCGATATAGACTATTCGTGCTGGCTAGCTGTTGTTGATCGAATTGATGATTGCGCACAGCATCGGTAAAAAGATATTCGATCGACGTCTGTTGGTCGATTGCGATACGGGCGTAATGAACGTGGGATGGAGCTACGACAAAAAAGCTATCTAGCTGAATGTCATGGTTTGTATTGGCTGTGCTTGGCCCGCAGTTAAAATTGAGGCCCGCCCGTAGATAACCAGTGGCGGCCGGAAGTCGTTTTGCTTTGCCTTGAACGGAGCAGGGTAGGGTATTAGCCCGAACGCGGACATTGTTTTGAAGATGATTGAGCAAAATTGTTTCTGCCGGCAATATCTCTGCTGCCATCAAGCGGGTTACTTCGCGAGCTTTGACGGTAAAAACCATGCTTACCTGCTGCTCGTTAAAGGTCCATGTAGAAAAAGACTGACTGCGGTTATGCGCGCTGCTGTCAGGACTTAATAACATCAGCAATAAGATAGTGCTGGTGGCCAAAGCTTTTATTGGTTTTATGGTTCTTAACAGGCTCATGGCTGTTCCCAACCTGCAGACCACTCTATATTAGCGGAAGTTTTTAAGTTTTCTACATAGTCTAACAGTGCCTGTTCCTGGCTATTGCCAGCTTCTATTTCGGCCATAATTCCAGCCAAAATTGATTGCAGAACTACAGTGCGTACCGCCATATTGGTGCGTATTAAGCCCGAGTTAAGGCCCTGCTGAATCAGCAGCTCTTCATCGATTAGACGCTGTAATACTAGGTTGCGATCCTGATCAGTTATAGGGTCACGCTTTTCGCTAGCCAGCATACTTAGTGCACGTTGGTATTCCAGCAGACGAATCTGAGTGCTGTTGACCGCAGCTATAGACGACTCGCTAAGTTGCTGGTTTGAGGTCATCCAGTCTGTGGCGTCTAGTGCGCCGAGTATTGCGCCCAAAAGGGCTCCTAAGGATAGGATTCGCAGTGAACGAGGATGAGTTGCGCTATTCATTAGCTGCCTTTTTAACCTGCGCCTGATTAATTCTTATATCTGCCTTTTGGCGCAGTGCTATCAGCTGTTTTTGCAATGCAGCATCTCGGCCCCGACGTTGGTATTCAGCTTCTACCTGAGGGCGAACCTGAATAAAAGGTAGAGATTGCTCAGGTTGTCGTTCGACAACCGTTATAAGATAAATACCATCCTGATGCGAAATAGGGCGGCTAGTTTCTCCCACTTCTAGGCTGAGGGCTATGTCGGTCAATCTGCCACCAAGATACCGGCGCAGCATATGCTCTGGTAGTGCTGATGGCGGTAGCATTGAGATTTGTTTGGTTAGCTCGGAGTCAGATTCAAAAGCCTGCTGTGCCTTGGCTAGATCTACAAATTGATAAGCCTGTAATCTAATGCGCATCGGTTGGGTAAATAGCTTCTGGTACTGGAGATAAAAATCTTTCAACTGCTGTGACGCAATTGGTTGGGCCAAGAATTCGTCCGCTGTATTATCAATCACTGCTCGGGCTAGCGCCTTGCGAATTCCAGGATCTGCGTCGGCAATACCCAAGAACTCAGCGCGCTGTAGTAACAGCTCTTCATCAATTAACAATTTAATGATGGTATTTTTCTGTTCGTTGTCAAGGGTATCAGCTGAGGCACCTGTGAGCCGCTTTGCGGCAAAGTTGAGTTGTTGCAGGCCGATAGAATGTTGATTTACTGATACTAATTCAGGATTGTTGGTACTCAGAGTATTTAAAGTAAGATCAGAACTCATTAGCGCAATAGTCAGACCTGCCAGCGCTAAAAGGCCGCGGCTAAGATTAATAAAGCGTTGGGGTAATAATGGCACTGCACTCATAGTGGCTATGATCTCTTGAGGGATCTGGTTATTACTGCTTAAGCACTGCTTCTTATCATAGCCTGATTGTATCTGGAATCACTGTCTGAAGCAGTCATGGCTGTCGCAATTTCAGACAGAGCAAGGTTTTTAAAGACAAAAAAAAGGACGGGGGATACCCGTCCTTTTTAGGTCTAACAAGCTAGCTTAGAAGTTATAGCTGAAGCGACCGCCCCAAACTGCTCCACGAGCCATATAGTCAAAGTGAGCACCACCAGCTAATGGAACATCAGCAGCACCAGTTGAGATGATCTTGTCGTTGATGTTGCGACCGAAGATCATCATTTCCCAGTTGTCACCGCGTATACCGCCACGGACATTAAACTGCTCAAACCCATTGTGGTAATCAATCGGATCGAGATCACCGGTCATAAAATAGCCGTCGGTAAAGTTAACATCAGCTCCGATAAACGCAACTAGTCCGTTTTGCAAAGGTGCTACATAGTCTGCTGTAATCGAGCCAGAGTAGTCTGAACCCAACTGGCCGCCAGAGATATCCTGGGCTGATCCGGATGCTGTTCCATCACCCTTAAACTTCTGCTGACAACCCATCGCTGAGGTGACAGGAGAGGCTGACGTCAGTGTACCTAAGCCCAGAAGTGCAGAGGCCTGAGTTGCAGTACAACCTGCGCCTTCAAAGCGTCCGTACGCACCATCTAGGAATGCCATAGCGACACCAAGACGCAGGTTATCGGTTGCCTGCCATGCCAGATCCATCTCAATACCCTCGATTTCAGAGGACGCCGCGTTAGCAACCACAAAGCCTAAGCCGACAAAGGTGGAAACCTGCTGGTCTTCATATTCACTGTTGAAGTATGCCCAGTTAAGGTTCATGGCACCATCTAGCAGCACGTGCTTACCGCCAATTTCAAACGAGCTAGCAGTTTCATCATCGTACTCAAAACCAAGACCTGGCACTGTACGCTGAATAGTACCGTCGGCGAGGAAGTTGGGATCCTGATCATCTACAGAATTAAAACCACCGCTTTTGAAGCCTTCAGAGTAGCTAATATAGTACTTGCTGGTATCTGACTGTTCCCACTGCAGATTAACCGCTGGGATAACCTGATCAGTCGATCGCTCCTCATTAAATTCATGAGCATAAGATGCAAAAGTTGCCCCAGCCAATGCAGCTAGGAATGCGCCGTCATTAGGTGTCGCTAAGCCCGTGGTGTTAGTGGTCAGATCCGTTTTAGCGCGAACCGTCTTGTCTTCCTCGGTGTAACGTACACCGGCAGTCAGACTCAGGCTATCGGAAATGTTATAAGTGCCCTGGAAGAATACAGCGAGGGTTTCCGTTTCATTGTTCCAGTTACTAACGCGTCCGAACTGGTTCCACATGGCCATACCGTCTACGCCCCAGAAGGCGTTAAGAGTGCCTATTCCGGTCGGTGTAGCCATCCAACCTGCGATAGTGGCTGGATCAGTAATGCCTTGAGCGCCTAGAATAGCGCCGGCAATTTGCGGCTTGGAGAAAGCCAGGAACGAAGGTGTGCCTGCTGCCATTGCTCCAGCTTGAGCAGCGGCCATAGCAGCTGGGACATTACCATCGAAGTCGTCTGCCCCTGTCAATCGCGTAAGCTCCGCGCCATATCCGGTTAGGAACTGCACAGTGCCAGGATTTCCTAGAGTACCATCGACAACTACTGTACGGTCAATATTTTGTTCTGCTTTAGACCAGTAACCACCAGCTACAAACGAGAAGTCTTGATCTACTGGTGAAGCAATACGGAACTCCTGACTTGTTTGCTCAAAGTCAGAGATATCACTGCGACCAATAAACTGCACTGGCAGCCAGTCAGCGTCCATACCGTCTTCATAGTCATAGCTGTTTTTGCCGGTCACCGAGTGAAAGCTGTAGCCATTATCCAGTTCGATATCGATTTTCAACGATGTATCACGATTCTGCGTGTCTGTACCTTCGAATTTTTCATCTGTGCGGCCCAGATCACGCCCTAACGACTGAGCCAGAGCAAGACCACCAATGGACCTGCCATCGCGGAATGGATTAATGTCCCCAGCGGCAACGCCTGCTGCATAGTTTGGGTATAGCATGTTCATTACACCAAACATCAAGCCATTTGAGGCAGGGATATTAGCTTCTGGTGCAAATGTCGATACAACACCAGGTCCACCTACACGAACCATGTCACTTTCGGCATGCGTAAACTTTACAGATGTATTCTCACTGGGTTCCCACATAGTAGTGAAGCGCCATGTGGTTTCATCAGTCGTTGGCATAGCAGATGGTGAGCCATTTTCGAAGGGATTATCCATATAGCCGCCATCACTGCGATCTCGAACAGCAAATCGGAATGCCAAATTGTCAGACGGAGAGTGATTGATGTGGGCTTCTAACATCTCGCCGTCATCAGACTCTAAGCTAACAGCGACCTTGCCTGATGTACCTTCACCTATGGTGGGCTCGGCAGTGGTCACGTTAATCGCGCCAGCCAAGGTGTTCTTGCCGAACAAAATACCCTGTGGACCACGCAGCACTTCTACCTGCTGAAGGTCGAATAGACCCGTTCTAAGTTGACGGCTCTTACCGTAATGAATGCCATCAACATAAACACCCACAGACTGTTCAAACGACTGGTTGGCACCAACACTGATACCGCGCATGGAGATAATGGTGTTAACTGCGTTTTCGGTGATGCTTAGGTTGGGTACAAAACCTGACAGGTCCTGAAAATCTCTAATGCCGGCATCTTCCATGCGCTTGCCATCGATGGCTGTCATGGAGATAGGCACGTCTTGCAGGCTCTGCGCTCTTTTTTGTGCTGTTACAACGATCTCTTCCAGCTGTGCTGCATAGGCACCGCTGGATGCAGTAGCTATAGCTAAAGCTAGCGCACTGATGTTGCGAAATGATGTTTTCATCGTGATTTTCCCCTTAAAAATTTATTTTTATTAACAGCTTTGCGCTGTCGTTTTTTTATTAGGCGCAACAATTTTTTAAAATTAAATGCTATTCACTGTTGCATTTTAACTATTCGCTAAGGTATAGTGTCATCAGCCGAAGTTTTATCTCCGATATGACACTTTGAATCTAGCATACCTTTGTTAAGAATGCATGCACTGTCTGGCGTGCTTATTTTTTGTAATCGCGTCAAGCCAGCATGATCAGAGTTGCGCTTTTTCAATGCCTGCACTATTTGATGCGCTAAGTATTTATCTTACTGGCTCTGCTTCGACGTGTTAAAGGCGAATACCTCTTAACTCTATGGTGGCAATAAAGTCTGTGGCAGGCTTTATTTTTTTGATCTATTAACCTGTGGCTTTGCCCGATATCAGCCCGGGTAGCTGCCCCGCTTGCTGTTATTGCCTGAGCTGCTGTTCTTTACGTCAGCACTGTCAGGCGCAGGATCAGTGGATTGAGTAGGCTTTGCAGATATGTTGTTTATCTATCATGCGTGGTTAGCTGGTCCCTGCTATGCAGTACTTTTTCCGGTTCTCGGTCAGTATAAATTTCGAATACCGAGCAGTCGCAGATAGGGCTATCTAACTTGGATGAGCACCACCACCTAAAGCAGTGATGACTCCGTCGGTAAGGCGTTGCCAGATAGTAATATAACTAAGGTCGAGCCTTTTACTTAATAATTCACCTAGCGCGGCATAGTCACTTAGAAATAGCAGATTAACTAGTAAACACCAACGTTTTCGAGACCTTATGGATCGTGTTAATTTGATTGTCGGTACTCTGGGTGTGGCTCTGGAGTTAAGAATCCACTGTCCCAATAGATTAGCATCAAATGCCAATAAAAAAGGGCAACTCATCTGAGTTGCCCTTTTTAGTGCTTCTTTAACTGCGATTTAGAAATTCTTACGCAGAGTCAGACCATAGGTGCGGGGAGCGTTTGGATATCCGCTGAAGCTACCTGGTTGTCCCGGAGTTGGAAAGGCGGAGATTAGGGTTTCATGGTCGGTGAGATTGCGACCCCAGATCATTGCATCCCATCCACCAGTCTCGCTGCTAAACCCTAAACTAGCATTAAGGTTATCAGACCCGCGACTGGCAAGATCGAACGGAATCAAGTCAGCCACCTTAACATCCTTTTCATGCAAGTATTCGAGACGGAAGAAGCCACTTATCCCGCCGGATACTGCAAAGTTGTAAGTTCCATTTACATTGTAGCTAAGTTCATGCACTCCGGCTGGTGACTGGCCACTAAGGTCAACAGTGCTTTGACCTGTTGGACAGGTATACTGTGGCTCGGAAAGACCGGTATCGTCACATGTTCCGTTTAGGAATTCGTCATAAACCGCATCGATATAAACGGCCGATAGTCCGACAGTGAGGTTTTCAGAGAGAGCGAACATACCATCTAACTCAAGACCCTCGTGAGTTTCCTCACCAGCATTCTCAAGGTTGAATCCTGTGCCACCGAAGACATTTGATTGGAACCCTTCAATTGTCTGCTCAAAGTAAGCAACGTTTAAGTAGCCATTATCGAAGGAAGCCTTCAGACCAACTTCGATGTTAGTCGCTTCTTCAGGATCAGCTGCACGGTTACCTGGTGTACGCCCATCAACAGACATATTTACCGATATAGCTTTGAATCCCGTTGTATGACTGGCATAGACCGTTATCGAGTCATTCATGTCATAGGCTAAACGGAAGGTATGAGTGACATCATCAGACTTGAAATTACCTGTCTCATCTGTACCGGCACCATAGTCAGGGAAGGGAGGAAATAACTGCAATCCAGCTAATGAGCCGAGACCAACGGCGGTTAAAGGAAGTGCCGCAAAGGCATCATCAACGAGAACACTAGGCGTTACATCTTTTTCGTCCTCAGTATAGTTTAGCCCTAGCGTGACCGTTAATTGGTCAGATAACTTATAGTCCATTTGAGTGAAAATCGAGAGGGATTCCGCGCTCATATCGAAAGTTTCATCAACATTACCAGTATTTGGCAGGAACCAGGTATCAGCAAGTGCTGCGGTCCCATCCAAGGTTCCAGGTGTTGATGTGAGTAGAAAAGATACGAGATTCAATCCGCCACCTGCAGCTGCGACTGAATCGCCCATACCCGCTGCAGATAATCCACCCGCGATTAGAAATTCTGCGAATGGTGCAACGTCATCACCATAGGTCACTGTTCGCTCGCTATGAACGTCTTCATCAGAGTAGAACATGCCAACCATCCACTGCAAGTCATCATCGCTATTGGAGGTTAAGCGAAATTCTTGAGTTAAATTTTCGAAGTCATAATCAACGCGATTGTCCCCCAAGATGTCTGCAGCGGTGAAATCTGCATCAAAGTTAGATCTCAAAGACTGGCGTCTCGATGACGTTATAGAAGTTAGAGTCGCATAACCGAGATCCTTGTCAACTTGCACTGAAACGCCTTTACCTACTAATTTGTTATAAGGGTCAAAGTTCATATTTAAATTTCTTGCCCAAGGGTCTACCGGTGTAGTGTTAAACCCATTTCCCGCAGCAACCATAATCGCAACTTGTGATGCTTGACCGTATACCAATGAGCTAGCAGAGCAACAAACTTCATCGATTTCATTGTAATCGGCGATAAGACGAATAGTTAAATCATCGGCAGGTTCAAATAAGAGCTGACCGCGTATGGCGCTTCGATCTCTGTTGTTGACACTGCTGCCTGTGGTGATATTAGTGCCGTATCCATCAGATGAGTTATCACTTGCAGATAATCTGTAAGACACAGTATCGCTCAGTGGTCCAGTAACCGTACCTTTGATAATACGAGCGCCATAGTTGCCGCCAGTTGCTTCAATCATTCCACCAAAGCTGTCCTCTGGAAGAAGCGTGGATACGCTGATAACACCGGCAGAAGCATTCTTGCCGAAAAGGGTCGATTGAGGACCACTAAGCACCTCAATGCGCTCGATAGTAGGCAGATCAGCCAGTGCAGACGCGGTTCGGGTTCTGGGCACGCCATCAATAAAGACGCTTACCGCAGGTTCAATACCTGGGTTGTTGGCACCATTACCATAGCCGCGAATGGTGAAGTTAGTTTGCGCAGAGCTCTGAAGCTGGTTAACACGCAGTGATGGAACCGATGTTTGCAGATCGATAATATCGACAATAGCAGCGCGCTGGATAGTTTCGCCACTGGTAACTGATACACTCAGTGGTATATCTTGCAGTGATTGCTCTCGTTTGTTAGCTGTAACTATAATTTCGTCAATTTCAGCAGTTTGAGCTATGCCTGCTGTCATCGCGCCTGCGATCGCAACCGCAAGGCTTAAACGTTTGGAATGAAAAAGATTCATGATTTCCCCTTAAAAGTATGAAAAATTTTTTTTATAACAGCCTTGAGCTGTCGGTCTTTACTGGATGTGGCTTTTTACAGATTCTTATTATTATCGCGCTGCGTCACTGGCTCTATAGACATTTACTATATCCATATGTAGATAGATATAAAGTTCCTTACGACCTCCTAAATCAAAGAACCAACAAGAACTTATCATAAGTTTATGCATAATGCATGCACTGTCGAAATAAACCATATTTTTAGCTGCTCTAGACAGATAAGTCATGCTGTGATTTTGTATTAGCAGGTTTAAGGCTAGGCGTTACGCGCAGCTGGGTCGGCACTGACTAATATCGATACTCCCTATGAATGCTGCTATATAAGTCATACCCCTGCTTACTGCCGGTGGTATGGCGAAACTGGGGTTAGCCGTCGTCAAGCAAAACTCAGCGGTCGCAAATAGGTTTTTGGATTGGTTGCCTAGGATTTAGCTATGCCCAGTGCCGGGCGGCGCCTTGCTGCACTTATTTAACCGAGGGCACTCGTATAGTCCCAACGTCAACTGTGGGGCAGGGGCTAATGGTTAAAATAGCGGCGTCGTCCTTTGCAATAATCTCGACCCCTGTTACCGTGCGTTATAAAGCGGGGATTTGGGTATGCCGATGCGACAGCCAGCAAGCTCACATAACGAAATCGGATTTTGGCGCGGTTGGTCAATTGCAGTGGGCTGCGCCATTGGTTCTGGCGTGTTTATGATGCCCACGTTACTGGCTCCCTATGGCTTATTGGGTCTAGCTGGTTGGCTGGTAGCCGGAGCCGGTACCTTGCTAGTGGCGCTATCACTCTCCCGTTTAGTGCGCCGCGTCCCCAAGCTGGGTGGCCCCTATGCCTATGTGCGTGCTGGCTTGGGGAACTTTGCCGGGTTTTTGATTGCCTGGACCTACTGGATTGCCTGCATAGCTGCGGTGGCGGGAATAGCGACGGCCTTTGTCGGCTATCTGGGTGTATTTGTACCATTGATTGCCCAGTCAGCGGTTGTGTCGCTGTTAGTTTCGCTGGCGTTGGTGTGGGCCATCATCGGATTAAATATTCGTAGTGTAGAGGGTAGCGGCAGTTTTCAGGTGGTTACCACGCTACTTAAAATAGTACCGTTGCTGGTGATGATAGTGATGGGCTTTGCCAATATGCAGCCCGAGCTATTGCCGCCGGTTAATCCTACCAAACTGCACCCTATAGCCTTATTAGCGACAGTTACTACATTAGTTATGTGGTCTTTTGTGGGGATAGAAACGGCGACAGTGCCGGCCGATAATATGGCCGAGCCGGACAAAATGATTCCACGTATTCTGATCGCCTCAGTATTAACCATATTGACGATTTACTTTCTGGTAAGCCTGTCGATTGCACTGGTAGTGCCTGCAGAAGAATTATTGGTTTCCACGGCGCCCTTTACATTGGCGGCGACAAAAATAATGGGGCCAATTGGCGGTGCCTTTATTACTGTAGGTGCGCTTATTTCTACCTTGGGTTCATTAAATGCCAATACATTAACGGCGGGTAATGTGCCTTTGGCGGCCGCCAAGGATCATTTGCTGCCAGTTAGGTTCGCCACCTTGAGTAAGTCGGGTACACCGGCTTTTTCATTTATTGTGTCAGGTATGTTTGTGAGCGCACTATTGATGCTGAATTACACCAAGGGTTTAGTGGCCGCATTTACATTTATGGCTATGTTATCGACGTTGTCTACACTGATGGCTTACGCGTTTTCAGCGGTCGCTGAGTTTTACTTTTTAAAGCGTGATGATGCGGGTGCTGGGCGTAATAGGGCCATTGGTCTAGCTATTGCGGCATTCTTATATTCATTTTTCGCAATCTGGGGTGCTGGTCCAGAAATTGTATTTTATTCGTTTCTGTTGATCCTGATGGGCATGCCTTTTTATGCCCTAGTAAGAGAAGAGTCGACAGAATAGCCCTAGTTAGAAAGAAAAAAAGAAAGTAGAGACACGAGAGAATGAGATGTTGAAATTTGATGAATACTCCAGAATCGCACAGGTCGCCGTGCGCCACGCACAGAATGCCTTTGTCAGTGATGAAAAGTTAGCCGCCGAGTGGCAGGCCCTGCGCTTCCATGACAGGCCAGATATGGAAGTCTCAATGTCTGAGTATGAGGTTTTTTTGGCCCTCTTAGACTGTGATGAGGTGATTGAGCTGCCAGCGGCAGACACCTTGACCATCGACAGTATTTATACCAGAGACAGTATTTTGGTCAGCCCTAAGGGACTGATACTTTGCAATATGGGTCGCGCGAGTCGCACGCCGGAGGCCGCGGCAAATGCTGCTGTGTATGCCCAGTTGGGCCATACAGTGGCCGGCCAAATTACTAGCCCCGGTACCTTAGAGGGCGGCGACTTTATCTGGTTGGATGAGCATCGTGCCGCTGTGGGATTGGGGCCGCGTACCAATGAAGAGGGCATTAGGCAGCTGCAAGATATTCTTGGGGCTGAGGTTGAATTATTTGTGGTTGAGTTGCCGGAACCCGAGCATCCGGATGATGTGCTTCATTTAATGTCCATAATCTCCCCGCTAGATAAAGATTTGGCCCTGATATACAGACCCTTTATGCCTCAAGATTTTATTTTGTGGTTACAGCAGCAGGGCATAGCATTTGTCGATGTGCCCGAAGAAGAATATCTGCCTATGGGTTGTAATGTGCTGGCTATTGCGCCCCGTTCGGCACTGATGCTTGAAAACCTGCCGGGTGTTAAGGCCGGATTAGAGGCCGCAGGTTGCTCTGTGGCAACTTACGCTGGATTGGAAATTAGCCGCAAAGGTGAGGGTGGACCGACCTGTTTGACGCGCCCGCTGCAGCGTATTTAAGTTAAGGCGATTAGCTAGAGTGACCAATATGACGACTAATTTCAGAAGCCTGCCAAGCTGGACCTATTCGAGTGATGCTTTTTTTGAGTTAGAGAAGAGAGCGCTGTTTTTGTCGACCTGGCAGCTGGTTTGCCATCTGTCCAATATCCCCAATAATGGCGATTACTATACCTTTGAGTTGTTCGACGAACGCATTGTTGCTATCCGTGGTGATGACAGCGTTGTGCGTGCTTTCCACAATGTTTGCTCGCATCGCGCGGCGAAGTTGCTCGATGGTGATTCGGGCAACTGCGGCAAGCGCGTTACCTGTCCCTACCACGCCTGGGGCTATGATCTGTCTGGTAATCTGGCAAGCGTGCCATACCGCGATCAGTTTGCAGATCTTGATGATGCCAGCCATGGTTTAAAAGCGGTTGAGATGGAAATATTTCAGGGCTTTATTTTTGTCAAAATACTGCCTGTAGATGGCCCCAGCGTCGCCGATCAATTTGCCCCTTATCTTGAAGAAATTCTGCCCTATCGACTCGAAGAATTAGAGCCCTTGGCGCGCGTAGTAATGCGACCGCGCAATGTTAATTGGAAGCAAATTGCCGACAACTACGTGGATGCTCTGCATATTCATGTGGCGCACCCTGGCTTATCTGCGCTGGTCGGCAATAGCTATGGCTTGGATGTGAGTGAGGCCGGTGGCTATATCCATAAGGCGTCGGGCGATGTACGTGAGAGCCGCAAGAACACATTATCTAATCGTCTGTATGATCAAATTATGCCTTTTGTCGACCATTTAACCGCCGACAAACAGCGGCATTGGGTGTATTACCGGCTGTGGCCAAACCTGGCCTTTGATGTGTATCCGGAACAGATGGACTTTATGCAGTTTATTCCCATTAGCGCCGCCACCACCATGATTCGCGAACTGCCCTATGCCTTGCCCGATGACCGGCGAGAAGTACAGGTGGCTAGGTATCTAAACTGGCGTATTAACCGCCAGGTCAATGCTGAAGACACAGATCTGATTAGCCGTGTTCAAGAAGGTATGGGTACCAGTGGGTTTACTTCAGGGCCGCTAGCAAAAACGGAAATTTGTCTGATAGATAGTGCCGAGAAGATTCGCGACAGTATTCCTGTGGCTCGGTTGAGTGAGAAGCCTGATGAGCAAATACTGGCGGCGGTAAATGCCGAGATGCTGGAAACGCGATTCTAGCTCTTTAAAATTTCGTCGATTCTTTCTAGGCATCCTTCCATGCTGGTGCGAATAAAGCTCTCAAACGCCAGTGGCATAACAGCAGTTTCCCAGACCAAGCGGCAGCCATCGGTATTGGCGATTATTTGCATACTTGAATGATGCGATTCCAGTGGGGCGGGGGTTTCAAAACAGGAATATTCCATGGTGTGCTGATCGGTGTCACGGCTTAATATTCGTTCCTTGATTTCGCCTGCGCCGGGCAGAGATAGCGATCGTACCTCACCATCAAATGTGCAGCTGGCAGCGCCCGGAACCCAGTCGATACGGTCAGGTGTACCTACGATAGCCCATAGCTGATCTGCTGAGTGTTTAAATTGGTGGTCAAATTTTACCGGCATACCCTAGCCTGTGAGATTTATTATTGTGTCTCAGGATGGTACATCAAGTTGCGGATAGAAGGATAAATTGATTTGCAGGCGGATTGATGGCTGCTGGTCGGTATGATTGCTGGGTGATGCGAATCGAAGGGAAAAGCCCAAGGATGTTTTGTCTTTAATCCTTGAGCTTTAGCCGTCAACAGGTCATTGGATTACGATGACTTTTTGGCGCATTGTGAAGATGACAGCAGGAAGTTCTTTGCTTTCAATAGCTCCCGCTTGGTTAAAGATCCATCGCCATTTTTATCAGCGGCTTTAAATTTGCTGTCTCTTGCGCTACATCCTGCCTCTTTGAGCTCTTGATTGGTTACCAAACCGTCTGAATTAAGGTCAAATTTATCCATAAGGGGGTGCGCAGCGGCGACGCTCGATAACAAAGATAACAGTAGAACAATACCTAAATTTTTCACTCTCTCTTACTCCTTTTATATTAAAAACAATCTACTCATAATTACATAGATATCAGATGAAATGCAGTGTCTTGTTAAATTAAATCAACAAGTGTTAGCCCAAAGTCACGGGTCTGTTACAGGCGCGAACTTAGTTAAATTCGTCGGGCATAAAAAAACCTCTAATTAAGAGGTTTTATATTGATTATGGCGGACCGGACGGGACTCGAACCCGCGACCTCCGGCGTGACAGGCCGGCATTCTAACCAGCTGAACTACCGGTCCGTGAATCATTTACTCTATTGGTGGGTGGTACAGGGATTGAACCTGTGACCCTCGCCTTGTAAGGGCGATGCTCTACCAGCTGAGCTAACCACCCCCTGAGAGAGCGACGCATTCTACCGAATTGGAGATGCCTGTCAAACGTTTTCTGGTGCTATATACATATTCAGTTGGCAGCCCTAATATAGCGCCTAATTTGACTAGTTTTGAACCCAAAAAATGCAGATTTATAAAGAATTTAGTATCGAAGCCGCCCATTGTCTGCCAAATGTTCCAGAGGGGCACAAATGTGCGCGCCTGCATGGACATTCATTTTTGGTTTCGATCTATGTCGAGGGACCTGTCGGAGAGCAAACTGGATGGATTATGGACTTTGGCGACATCAAGCAGGCCTTCGCACCGATTTACGATCAGCTTGACCATCATTACCTCAATGATATTCAAGGTTTGGAAAACCCTACCAGTGAAAATCTGGCCCTGTGGATCTGGCAGAAGCTTAAGCCTAGGCTACCGTTGCTGAGTGCGGTGCAGATAAAAGAGACCTGCACCAGCGGCTGTATTTATCGCGGCTAACTTTCTATGGCCTGAACCTGAGTGCCTTTAAGGCCCTCCCAGATTAGCATCACGACCATTAAACAGATTGGAATTAGGCAGCCGAGTAGCATCTGCTGCCAAGTAATAAGGTTTATTGCCCAGCCTGCTGACAAGGCGGCAAGGGCCTGAAATGAAAATACCGCAAAGTCATTAATGGCCTGCGCTTTAAAACGGTCATTATGGTGATGGGTGCTAGGTAATAACGATGTGCCAGCCACAAATAAGAAATTCCAGCCCACCCCTAGTAATACCAGCTGTAACCAGAAACCACTGACACTGGTATCGGAAAACCCGATAACAATAGTGGCACAGTAGCAGATCAACCCCAGCACCATCATGCCCCTGATCTTAAAGTACTTAAATAATAATGGCGCGATAAAGGATGGCAGGAACATGGCCGCGATATGGCTTTGGATAACCCATTTGGTATCCATTAGCGAGTGCCCGTGAAAGTGATGCATGCTGATAGGTGTTCCGGTCATTACAAATGACATAATCACATAGGCTGAAATACCACTGGCCAGCACAAGGCAGAATGAGGGATTGCGCAACAGTGCCGCAGCAGATGTAGATGTTTTCTTGTTGCTCGTGGCCAGCACATGGGTGGGTTTAAACAGGCTTAAGATAGTTGCGGCTAGACCGATACAGATCGCTGCCAATAGGAACGAGCCCTGATAGCTTATCTGGGTTAACTCACTGCCCATGATCGCGAGTTCCGGACCGACAAAGGCGGCAATGATGCCCCCAGCCATCACCATGGAGGCCGCAGTAGCACTGTGTTCAGCCGCTACAGATTCCATGGCAATAAAGCGGGTTTGCAGCAGCGCTGTGTTGGTCGTGCCGAGTAGCGCCGAGGTGAGACAAAACATGATGAAGCTCTGTAGCTGCAGAGAAATCATGGCCAGCCCACAGCCCGCAATACCCAGCCCCATAAACAGCCACAGGGCTTTTTTACGCCCTAGAGTTTGCATGCTGCGGGAGACGGGGATAACCGCGAGTGCGGTGCCTAAAATCATCAGAGCGATAGGTGTCGTGGCCCAAGTTGTGGAGGGCGCTAGCTCTGCCCCCACCAAACTGCCTACTAGAACCATTAGCGGAATGATAGAGCCCGCCAGAGCGCAGCTTAGGCTTAGAATCCAGACATTTTTAAAATCGGTGGTAAAAGCTATTTTCATAGGGAATTCTCGATACAGGCGTGGCGGAGTCGGCAAGGGGATCGCTTAGCCTAGCCTATATGCTTGTGCGGCGCCTAGCTAAAATAAAAGCCCCGCAAAAATGGTTAAAACTATTCTGGTAGGCTACTTTGTCCCACGAAGATATAAATCTAGATAACTTGGATATCACCAATCACCACAATCGAACCAGCATTGAGACCCATCCACTCAATAACGCGTCAAATTTACAAATAGAGCCTGTAATTGGCACCTAAACCACAGGTGCTTAGCCGTACTTAACTGCTGTATACTGCCGCCGCTTAAACCCAGCGAGTTACTTACTTCAAACGCGGCGCACTTCCATGGTAGAAATCGGCACATTCAATAAACTCCAAGTTGTTAAAGAGGTAGACTTTGGCGTCTATCTCGATGGCGATGATCTAGATACCATCCTGTTACCAAAGCGCTATGTGCCAGGGGGCTGCAAGATTGGTGACTGGGTTGATGTATTTTTGTATTTTGATTCCGATGATCTGCTAATTGCCACCACTGAAAAGCCCAAGGTTGAAGTCGGTCGTTGCGAGATGCTCACTGTAGTGGATATTAACCATGCCGGAGCATTTATGGATTGGGGGTTGCCCAAAGATTTATTGGTGCCCTACAACGAACAGCAAAAGCCGATGGAAGTGGGCTATTCCTATGTAGTCCATGTGTTTCACGACAAGAACTCCGACCGTATAGCCGCATCCACTAAGCTCAATCATCACCTTGATGAAGAGCCGGTCCATTTGGAGCTACGCCAGAAGGTCAATCTGTTGATTGCGGGTCGCACTGAGTTAGGCTACAAAGCGGTGATTGACAATCAATCTCTCGGACTTATCTTTCGTACCGATGCCTTTAGACCACTCAAAATTGGTGAGCGCATACCGGGCTTTATTAAATCAATTCGCGCCGATGGTAAGATTGATCTGTTGATTTCTCAGAGTACATTGCAAGGTGATCACGATCTAGGAGAGCAAATTATTCGGCATTTAACCGAAGCCGGTGGCGAATCCACTTTGACAGATAAGAGCAATCCAGATGATATATATCGTATTTTTAAGGTATCGAAAAAGAAGTATAAACAGGCACTGGGTTCACTCTACAAGAGCAAGCGTATCTCTCTTAGTGCCGAAAAAATTCAGCTTATAAATTGATTTTTGCACGGCGCTGGATTGTGTCGAAGTTCGAGATTTTTTAGTTTAAACCCCTAAATTAGGCTATTTGACCGGCAAGAGCGGGCCCCACGGCTTAGCCATCCTTGGTTACCTGTGTTATGGTAACCCCGTAATTTGTATGGCATGGACGGAGTTAAACGCCACACAATACCGATTTAAAAGCAAATTAAGCCTGAGCGCTTAATAAGTAAAAATTATAAATGGATTTAGTTTTTTAATTTGTATCTCTCTCTTTACAGGGAGACTATCGGGTAGTTACGTTTTAAAAAATACGCATACTTCGAATATTTTTGGAGTTGAGTAGCAAAAAAATTCATTTTTGGGGGCTTTAAATATGTACAGAAATAACAGACTAAGTTTGGCAGTTTCGATTGCCATGGGTGTTTCATTTGCTGGAATGGCGAGCGCGGAGCTTGAAGAAGTTATCGTGACGGCAACCAAGCGTGCAGAAAATATGCAAGATGTTCCAATTGCTATTTCCGCACTTGGCGGGGATTCCCTTAAAGAGCTGAATGTGCAGACTTTTGATGAATATGTTCAGTATCTGCCCAACGTTGTTAGCGCAGGTATTGGGCCTGGCGCTCGAGAAATTTATATCCGTGGTTCCGCTTCCGAGCAAGGTTCGGTAACTGTATCATCGGCGCAGGGCTCTGCTCCAGGCGTTGCTCTTTATCTTGACGAAATGCCGGTTTCTTTCGGTGCACGTAACCTTGACTTATATGCAGCGGATCTTCAGCGCGTAGAAGTTCTGGCTGGTCCGCAGGGCACTTTGTTCGGTGCTAGCTCGCAGGCAGGTACAGTGCGAATGATTACCAATAAGCCTGTGATTGGTGAGTTTGAAGGTAGAGTAGACCTTGGTATAAGCACGACTGCTGGCGGCGCAGATAGCAATAAAATGGAAGCGATGATTAACCTTCCGATTAGTGACAATGTTGCATTGAGAATGGTCGGCTTTAGCGACAATCAGGGTGGCTATGTCGACAATGTCCAGGGTAGCTTCACGCCGAGCGGAGCGGTAATCGATCGAAATTCACTTGGCTACGGGCCCTACTACAAAAATTTTCCAGCTACCACATCTAAGTCAATTAACAATACATCGCTAACTGAAGACGACTGGAATGACGCGTCTTATAATGGTTTCCGTATTGGTGTGGCTGCAGATATCAGTGAAGACTGGAGCGTTTTGGTTCAACACACCTCGCAAGAATTGGACGTTGAAGGTTCATTTTTGATTGATCCTCGCTTGGGTGATGATAAATCAGAAAAGTATTCGCCAGAGCGCACCCAGGACGACTTCGGTTTGACGACATGGACTCTTGAGGGGCGAGTGTCAAATCTCGATGTGGTTTATACGGGGGGATATCTTGATCGCGAAGTCGATGCCGTCGTAGATTACACTCACTACAACAACGGTGGTGCTTATATTACTTATTATATGTGTAGCGGTAACATTTACGCCGCTGATCCGACCACTGAAATAAACACCTGCTTTGATCCCACAAAGACCTATCGCGATCAGACGAAGAATGAGCGTACCACGCATGAATTTCGGGTGAGTACTGATGCAGACAACCGAGTGAGATTGTTGGGTGGTGTCTATATCAATGATGTCGAGACGACATCGATCGGAGAGTTCCAGTATTTTGGTGCCGGTGATGCCTTCAGCGAATTCAATCAGCTCTATTATGGTAACCCTGATTATCCCGCGTATCAGTTAGGAAATGTCACTGTGGATACAGCAGGTACTACTGCCGGTTCAGAGCCTCGCGGTCCTGGAACTGTGTTCTATAATGACTTTACTCGTACCGAGGACGAGATTGCTTTCTTCGGTGAGATCGCCTTTGATATCAATGAAAAGCTAACCGCTTCTGTTAGTGCGCGTCGATATGAACTTGAGACACAGCTGCAGGGTGCATCAAACTTTTCTTTTGGCTGCCGGTATAATGGTGCCGGCGCGGCTGATCCAGCCACGGCCACAGCAGCCGATGCGGCTACTGAATTCTGTACCAGTGAGAAGTTTAGTAATGATGTAACGGCCCGTTTCCTCGCGCTTGGTGAGTTAAATGCCTCCGGAGAAAGCTTTAAAGACGAGTTTTTAGCACTCACAAGTCCATCAGGTGAAAAAGATATGTTCCGCGGTGGTGCGATTGGAAGTAACCAAAACACGTATGATTCGGTTCAGAGCGGAGCGCTTGATATCAGTGATATTAACCGGGATGGAACCACTACTGAGAAAGATACTATTATCAAGGTGTCGTTGGACTATCAGTTGACTGACGATGTCATGGTTTACGGTGTTTATTCTGAAGGTTACCGACCAGCCACTCAAAATCGGAACGCTGGGCGCACTGCATCTAGGCAGACTGGTGTTTATGAGGGTTATTTGGTACCTGCTGTGGCCGTTACCGATACGTTAGAGAACATTGAGTTTGGTATGAAAGGTACCTTCCTCGATAATACTCTGCGCTTCAATGCGACCTATTACCAGGCGGATATTGAAAACCTGCAGGTGTCTCGTTTTGACCCCTCTAATGTTGCTTTTCTGGTATTTATGGAGAATGTGGGTGACGCTGAATCTACAGGCATCGATGCCGACTTCCAGTGGGCCGCTACAGATCAGTTAACTATCTCCGGTGCATTTAGTTTCCTAGATACTGAGATTACTCGTGTTAGTGATCAGTTGCAGGGTATTGCTGTGCCGACTGGATCTGACTTGCCGTTGGCCTCTGACTTCTCTGGTAACCTCCGCGCTCGTTATGACTTCACAATGGATAGTGTTGGTGCCGATGCGTTTGTATCCGCTTCAATGACTTATCGCGGTGAGACCTTGGCGGGTATCGTGGGTAGCGCGGCATTTATGGATGATACCAGTTTGCTGGCTTATGGTGCCGAGTCTGGTGTTGACCGAAAGAATGAAGGTGGTACCTTTGGGTCGGTGGTTGACTCAACGGGTGCATTGCCGCTTAACAGTCGTTTTGTTAATAAAGCTGCAATAACACTAAACGCTAGCATGGGAATGTCTAAAGATAACTGGAATGCTGAGTTCTTTATCAACAACATCACCAGTGAAGAAGGTGCGATGACTGAGACTGCTGGTAAGTTTACGCCAGAGCAAAGCATTATGCGCCCACGTACCATGGGTCTGCGTTTCTCGTATGACTTTGAATAAGTAGTAGCTATTGTTAGACTCTATAGGGCGAACTTCGGTTCGCCCTATTTTTTAATACCGAGAAAATACTATGCTCCAAGAATCGCTCACAACTGCAGCGGATGTGGATCAGGCTCAGAGACTGCTAACGGCAGGTAAGCTCGAAGACGCACAAAAGCTTATTGAGAATGTGCTTGGGCAAACGCCTGATGATCCTGATGCACAATATACCTTTGCAGTGATTCAGCGATTAAATAGCCATCATGTCGAGGCTTTAGCAATGTTAGCTAAGGTATTGGAGCAACAGCCGAAATTGGCTCGTGCTTATCAGGAGCGAGCACTTAATGAGTTATCGCTGAATAATCCAATGCCTGCGGGCAAGGCTCTGGAAATGGCAGTGGCTCTCGATCCAGCCCTTTTAAAGAGTTGGCAGTTGCTAGTACCGCTGTATAAGGCTCGAGGCAGTAACAAGGCTCTTGAGGCACAGCAGCAGGTCGATTTTCTCAAGACTTTACCCGCAGAGCTTTTAAACGCCATTAGTTATATGGCGGCGGATCGTTTGCTTGAGGCAGAGAGACTGTGCCGCAGCTTTTTAAAGCAGAATAAAACTCATATTGAGGGTATGCGGCTGTTAGCTGAGATCGCTACGCGCAATAATATCTTGGATGACGCCGAGTTCCTATTGGAGAGTATTATAGAATTTGAGCCGGACCACCTGGATGCTAATATACAATTTGCAGGCATATTACTGCGTCGGCAGCGTTTCCATCGCGCCTATGATCAGGCAAAAAAGGTATTTGATAATTATGCCCAGGCTAGGTCACGAACTCAGCCAGTTTATGCATCTGCCTGTTATGGTGTAGGTAGAAATGAGGAGGCTATTAAGCAGTATCTAGAGATGATTGACTTAAATCCGACCAATCCCCAGTTATTTGTTTCTCTAGGCCATATCCATAATACACAGGGAAACTCTGATCTGGCTTCAGAGGCATTTAAGCAGGCCTACAAAATCAATCCAAATTTTGGCGATGCCTATTGGAGCCTGGCGAATACAAAATCTTACAAGTTTGATGACCAGCAAGTTGGTGCTATGCAACAGTCTGAGGCTAGTGAGGATATTGCTGCGTTAGATCAAATTCAAATTAACTTTGCATTGGGAAAGGCATTCGAAGATCGTCGAGATTATGAGCAGGCTTTCCATCATTACGAGAAGGGCAACGCACTAAAGAAAACTACGGCCCATTATGCTGCGAAGCAGTTACAGCGTCGAATTGATTCGCAAATCCAAGTTTGCACTAGGGAGTTTCTAGAGTCCAAAAAAGGCTCGGGAAATCCGTCTTCCGCTCCCATTTTTATCGTTGGCTTGCCGCGATCAGGTTCGACATTGTTAGAGCAAATTCTGGCGTCTCACTCTCAGGTTGATGGGACTATGGAGTTACACAATATTCTAGATCTGGCCAAACGCTTGCGAGGCAGATCAGATAATAATGACGAGCATCCAAGATACCCAACGATAATCACAGAGTTGGACGATAGTTATTTCGAGCGCTTTGGTGATCAATTCATGCAAAACACTCAGGTTTATCGAGAGTCGGCGCCATTCTTTACCGATAAAATGCCCAACAATTTTTTTCATATTGGCTTAATTAAGCTGATCCTGCCCAATGCCAAGGTGATTGATGCTCGCCGACACCCTATGGCTTGCTGCTTTAGTGGTTTCAAACAGCTGTTTGGGGAGGGGCAGGAGTTTTCTTATGGTCTTGCGGATATAGGTAATTATTATCGTCAGTATGTGAAGTTGATGGATCATTGGGATAATGTCTTACCCGGTTTTGTGCTGCGTGTTCAACATGAAGATGTTGTCGACGATCTAGAAACCCAGGTGCGTCGCATTCTTGATTTCTGCGGCTTACCTTTTGAAGAGGCCTGCTTGGCTTTTCATAAAACCGAACGCAGTGTGCGCACACCCAGCGCTGAACAGGTGCGACAGCCTATTTATAAAACCGGGTTGGATCAGTGGCGCAATTTTGAAGAACATCTGCAACCGCTAATCGATGCATTGGGGCCCGACGTGTTAAAGCGTTATCCCATCAATTAACATTGATTGTCTCTCATGCCAAAAATTTTATTTTTTTTGCAGTGCCTAAAACTGGTACCCATGCTGTTCGCGAGCTGTTAAGTCCCCATAAAGGGCCAGACGATTGGGAGCAGCAAATATTATTTGGCGAACAGTTATTACCTATCCCAGAGATAGCAAAAATTCAACATGGGCATATTAGCGCCCAGCAAATTGCGCCCTATTTGGATGCATCTATCTGGCAAAACTATTTTAAATTTGCCATTGTCAGAAATCCCTTTGACCGTTTTATCTCAATCTGTTTTTTCTTAAACCGCAAAAACCCTATGTTTGTTGAGACACCATTGCAGTGGATGAAGTCGGCGATAAAGGTGCAACGATTTAGGCAGAGGATATTGGTCAAGCCTCAGTATCAGCAGCTAATCGATGGGCAAGGCAATATTGCAATGGACTATGTGGGCCGCTATGAGACGCTGCAAGAGTCTGTTGATGAGATATGTCAACAATTACAGCTCGAGACAACGCCTTTGCAAAAAAGAAATACTTCAGAGCACAGTGAGTATCGCGAATACTATGATGACGAGCTGAGATCTGCTGTGGAAAATATTTATCAAGAAGATCTGCGCCGATTTAATTACTCTTATTAGTGTAGGCGTCCATCTGTTCGACATTGAGTGCAGCATGAATTAAACGCTGCATTATTATCGGGTTTAACCCAACTTGATTACTACCATTAACCAATGCTCTGGGATTGGCGTCAAGCTGGCTTGCCGCGCGACCCAAAAGCGCACGATACTTCGCCCAGCCAGCCTCTTCATAGCCATACATATGCCAGGTTTCACGCCAATCTTTGGCCAGACTCAGCAATAGGATTTTGTACCTAGTGGAGAGTTGCGCGTCATTTTCAGGATTATTTTCAATAGCGGCAATCAGCTCGTTAGCTATGGCTTCAAACTCACCTGGCGCCATCACTGGTGCAATGTTGTAGCGCTCGGTTTTAATATTGACTGCCTGTCCCGGTAGGTAGGGGTACGCCTTAATCTTAGCTTTTAGCTGTGGCGCTGTATCCTGTACGCCAAAGCCCTCCATCTCACGCACTGTCTGCCAAAAGAGTGAAGAGCCTGAGGTATCTATAACCAGATGAACACGATCCTGGTCGCTGGCATTAATCACTTTATGACGGCGCCAAGAATCGAATATCCAGCATTCACCGGCACGCATATGGATAGCTTGATCACCACAGTGAAATATAACCTGCGGGTTTGTGATAATGGGAATATGGATTCTAACTCTGCTATACCAGTGGTAATTAAAATCAACATGCTCACTGACCTCAGCACCAGCGTTAAGACGCATCAGTCGTGAGCGCGCCAAAACTTCGCCAAAACTACCCATCACTTGCTGCATATAGTCACAGCTATGTAGCTCTGGTGTTGTTGCCATAGGCCCATCGAAATCATTGTTGCGTTCTCCGTTAAGAGACACCAGCGGAATTGCCAGATTACCAGCTAATTTGGAGGGATGTTCCATCCAATCTGTATCTTCAAACTGAGCAATTTCGCTCTGTAATTGAAGCGCATCAAACTGATAGGGCAGTCGCACAAAAGGTTGGGCTAGTTTCATAGGCCTAATCGGATTCTAGTGAACGTTTATTATCCTCAATATCTGGATAATGCAGCTGGCATTGAGTATAAGCTTGGACTGTTAATGGTGCAATTTGGATGCCGTTTTTAGAAATCTAATCTCACTACAAATCTGTATACTCCGCAAAATAACAATCTATATGCAGGGGTGCCGCATGTCTGAAATAACAATGACCGAACAAGAAATCCAACAGCTGGTGGAAGACTGTCTTACTGCCAATGGTTGTAACCAGGAGAATGCCGCTGCACTGGGTCGCACTATTGCCTCCGCCGAGCGCGATGGCAGTGCCTCTCATGGCTTATTTAGAATGCCCGGCTATATTGCCTCATTGCGCAGCGGCAAGGTCAATGGCAATGCCGAGCCCAAAGTTACTCGCATCTCGCCTGCAGTGGTCAAAGTCGATGGTGATCATGGCTATGCGCCACTGGCACTGGAAAAAGGGCGCGAAGCATTGATAGAAGCTGCCCGTGAAAATGGTATCGCCGCTATGGCACTAGTTAATGTGCATCACTTTGCGGCGCTCTGGGTTGAGGTAGAACCTATTGCCGAAGCGGGCTTGGCGGCAATGGCCTTTACTACCTATAAGCCCGCGGTGGTGCCCGCTGGCGCTAAAACCCCACTGTTTGGGACTAACCCCATGTGCTTTGGCTGGCCTCGTGGAGATAAACCACCGCTGGTGTTTGATCAGGCCTCGGCCTCTATGGCGCGAGGCGAAGTGATGATCGCTGCACGGGATGGACATGCGGTACCTCTGGGTACTGGTGTAGATGCCGATGGGAATCCCACCACAGAACCACAAAAGATTATTGATGGTGGCGCGTTGCTGCCCTTTGGTGGCCATAAGGGCTCGACTATTGCCATGATGATTGAGCTATTGGTCGCTGGTTTAACCGGTATGGACTTCAGTTATGAGGCGCAGAAAAATGATAATAACGATGGTGGCCCGCCCAATGGTGGTGAGTTTATGCTGGCCATAGACCCCAATCGTTTTGGTGATGCGGAGGGTTGGTTAAATCATTCTGAGGCGTTTTTAGAGCGCTTAGCCGCGATGGAAGGGGCGCATATGCCTGGCAATCGCCGCTATGCCAACCGTGCTAAATCCGCAGTCGACGGCATCATGGTTAGCGAAAAGGTGCATGCCAGCTGTATTGAGTTTATTAAGTCGGCCAGTTAGAGGGGGGTTAGCCCGTAGCTTTTAACCTGCTGAGGCGTTTCGCGAATAATGGTGTCCATCATTGCCTCAGCCGCCGGTGAGAGTGTCCAGCCCTTGCGTGTAATCAGGTAGATATTACGGCTTTCAGCTGGAGCCAATGGTCGCGATACCAGTTCACTGGTGGCTGTGGGTATTGCCAGAGAGGGCAGTATAGACACGCCAAGATTTGACCTGAGCATGGCCACCAGAGTGGTAATGTTGGGGAAGTCGAACCTTGACTCGCCGGCGTCTTGCCGAGTTCTCAATGTTCTGGTTACGCCGGTATCGAGGAAGGTAACGTTGTTCAGCTGGTCCCAGCGCACTGGTTTGGTGGTCTTTGCTAGGGCATGATCACGGTGGCAGATAAGTTGCAGTTTATCGGCAAATAGCGGTGTGAACTCCAGCACCTTATTAGGTTTCCACATACTGCCGATACCAAAGTCCACCTCATTGCGCTCGACTCTATGCTGCACGCCACGAGAGCTATCATCATCGAGATGCAGATTGATGCCGGGGAACTCAGTAGAGAAGGTTTTAATGATTTCTGGTAACAGGTTGGTAGCGACTGAGGGTACAACCGCCATACTGACATGGCCAATGCGCCGTTCTGAGGTCGCTCTAAGATCATAGATTGCACTATCAAAATCTCGCACTAGGCGCTCGGCAATAGGCAGGAAATTCTCACCCTCGACGGTGGTGGTTACATTGCGCGTAGTGCGTTCGATCAGTTTTAAGTCGATAAATTCTTCGAGCTGTTTTACTGCGAGAGTAATAGCCGGTTGGGTGCGAGACAGTATTTCCGCCGCCCGATTAAAGCTGCCTTCTTGGGCAACTACGATAAAGGTACGCAGATGTCTGAGCGTTACATTTAAGTTTTTGATATAAATGCCTTTTATTACTTTTTATTATTATTAGTAAATTTATATCCAAATCGGCATAAATTAATTACGCTTATATATGTATATAAATTATTGATTAGATTTATAGCTGGTTAGGACTAAAAATAGAAGACTAGAGGGCGCGATTAGATAACAACAGGCCGCTAAAACCTGTTTTAACCAACGAAATAAAGGGAAGTCAGATGAGTCAAACAATGTTCCAAAACTATATCAATGGCCAGTGGGTGGGCAGTTCAGCTGTAATTGAAAATATTAACCCGTCAGATACCAGTGATGTAGTGGGGCACTATGCCAAAGCGTCCTCGGAAGACTGTCTTGCAGCCATTGCAGCAGCCAATACTGCCTTTGATGACTGGTCACAAAGCGGCTTAGAGCAGCGCAAGCAGGTGCTGGATTTTATTGGCGCCGAGCTTATTGCTCGCAGTGGTGAAATTGGCGAAATTCTCGCCCGAGAAGAGGGCAAAACCCGCGCTGAAGGCGTTGGCGAGGTCTACCGCTCTGGTCAGTTCTTTCAATACTACGGCGCCGAAGCGCTGCGACTGATGGGTGAGAATACCCAGTCTGTGCGCCCGGGTGTGGATGTAGAAGTCCACCGTGAAGCACTGGGTGTTATTGGCATTGTCACGCCATGGAATTTCCCTATGGCGGTGGCCGCATGGAAAGTTGCTCCGGCTCTGGCCTATGGCAACGCTGTGGTACTTAAGCCTGCCGAGTTAGTACCTGCGAGTGCCTGGATACTGGCCGATATTATCAGTCGCAGTGGTCTGCCCGCTGGCGTGTTTAATCTGGTTATGGGGTCAGGTCGAGATGTGGGTGAAACCCTTTGTACCTCCCCTGATATTCAGGCGGTAACCTTTACCGGTTCTGTAGGTGTGGGTCGTCATATCGCCCGTAATGCCATCGACAATATGGCCCGTATTCAACTAGAGATGGGCAGTAAGAATGCACTGGTCGTGCTCGATGATGCGGATATTGATGTGGCCGTTACCTGTGCTGTTGCCGGTGGTTATTTTGGTACTGGGCAAAAATGTACTGCCTCTTCAAGAATTATTGTGCAGGCCGGTATCCACGATGAGTTTGTTGAAAAGATGAGCGCTGCTGTCAGCAAGCTGGTGGTGGGTCATGCCTTGGGTGAAGGCTCGCAGATCGGTCCAGTGGTCGATGCTCGCCAGCTTGAACAGAACCTCGAGTATATGCAGATTGCCCAAGACGAAGGTGCCCAATTAGTGGTGGGTGGTAAGCGTTTGCAGCTGGATACCGAGGGTTTCTTTATGTCCCCCGCACTGTTTATTAATACCAATAACCAGATGCGCATTAACCGTGAAGAAGTCTTTGGCCCGATCGCCTGTGTGATTAAAGTTGATAGTTATGAGGAGGCCCTCGAGGTGTCGAATGACTCAGACTTTGGTCTTACCTCAGGTATTATTACCAACTCGCTACAGTATGCAGGCCATTTTAAACGCCACTCCAAATCCGGCTGCGTGATGGTTAATCTGCCTACCGCAGGTACCGACTACCATGTGCCCTTTGGGGGTCGCAAGAACTCAAGCTACGGTGCCCGAGAGCAGGGTCAATACGCTCGTGAGTTCTACACCATTATAAAAACTAACTACAGCAAGCCGTACTAACAGGGACTAATGATGAACAGAGATATGCTTCTTGTTGATGGCCTGCAGTACGTCAATTGGAACCGCGGGCTATTTGAAAAGGCTCAGCGTGCCGGGTTACATGCTATTCATGTCACCATTGCCTACTGGGAAAATAGTCGCGAGACATTAGAAAACATTGGTCATTGGAATCGCCATTTTCTCGATCATGGCGATCTTATTATGCCTGTGCACAGTGCGGACGATATTTTAGAGGCCAAGCGGCTGGGCAAGGTGGGTATTATCTTTGGCTTTCAAAACTGCTCGCCGATTGAAGACGATGTCAAAATGGTACAGATTCTTCATCAGTTGGGTGTGCGTATTATGCAGCTCAGTTACAATAACCAGAGCCTGTTGGCGACCGGTTGTTACGAAGAGCAAGATGGCGGTATTACTCGTTTTGGCAAGCAGGTCATCAAAGAAATGAACCGCGTGGGCATGATTATTGATATGTCCCATAGCGCAGAAAAGTCGACTATTGAGGCCATTGAACTATCTGATCGACCCATCGCTATTACCCATGCCAACCCCACGTTTTTCCATGCTGCACTGCGCAATAAATCTGATACTGTACTGCGTGCCATTGGCGAGTCTGAGGGTATGCTGGGCTTTAGTATGTACCCGTTCCACTTAAAAAATGGCTCTGACTGCACGCTGCAAGAGTTTTGCCAGATGATTATGCAGACCGCGGAGATGATTGGTATCGAGCGTCTGGGCATAGGCTCCGATCTCTGTGAAAATTGGGATTACTCGGTGCTGGAATGGATGCGCAGTGGCCGTTGGACCATGGGTATTGATCATGGTGAGGGCACGGCAGCCAGTCCATCATGGCCGCGTCAGCCAAATTGGTTTGTCGGATCAGAGGATATGCGTACGGTGGCACAGGGCCTGGAAGATGTAGGCTTTAGCGACACAGACGTGGCAGCAATAATGGGCCAGAACTGGCAGTCATTTTTTGAAAAATCATTTATCGGCAAGGATAAAGTATGAGTAATCAGGTAGCAGACAACTCCAGTACAACAATAGATTGGCCGGTCTTTATTTTGAGTGGCGGTTTCCTACTGTTGTTTGTGGCCACCGCGTTATTTGATTTGAGTTTTCTCTCTGCGGTTGTTAACAGTGCCTTTGGCGGCGCGACCGAACTATTTGGCGCTTACTGGCAGGTGTTAATGCTATTGACGTTTATTATTGCTCTCGGCGTTGCGGCCTCGGACTCTGGTCGGGCACGGCTGGGTAATCTCAGTGCGCCGGATATCAGCACCTATAAATGGGTGGCGATTATTATGTGTACGCTACTGGCTGGTGGTGGCGTATTTTGGGCGGCCGCTGAGCCCATGGCGCACTTTATAGCCTCACCGCCATTATTTGGGGTTGAGTCGGCGAGTCCGGCGGCCGTCTATCCGGCTCTGGCGCAAAGTTACATGCACTGGGGCTTCTTGGCTTGGTCAGTTCTGGGTAGTTTGACCGCTATTATTTTTATGTATTTGCACTACGACAAAGGTCTGCCCCTAAAGCCGCGCATCTTACTCTATCCGGTCTTTGGTGAGGTGGTTCTGCACGGCTGGCTGGGCGCGCTTATTGATGCTGCCTGTGTGGTCGCTGTAGTTTCGGGAACGGTAGGGCCAATTGGTTTTTTGGGGTTACAGGTTAGCTTTGGTCTGTCCGAGCTTTTTGGTATCAGTGATAGCTACAGCACTCAGCTGACTATTATTTTGGGTCTTATCCTGATTTATACTATTTCTGCAGTGTCTGGCGTTACCCGCGGCATTCAAATTCTCAGCTCATTTAATATTGGATTAGCCATATTGCTGATGACCTTTATTTTACTGGCAGGGCCAACTGCATTTATTTTTGATAGTTTTATTCAGTCGGTCGGTGTACTGATTACGGAATTTATTCCGATGGCCAGCTATCGAGCCGATACAAGTTGGGTCAATGGTTGGACGGTGTTTTTCTGGGGCTGGTTTATTGGCTATGGTCCATTGATGGCCATGTTTATTGCACGCATCTCTCGCGGTCGAACCATTCGCCAATTAATTGTAACCCTGTCTCTGATAGCCCCCTTAGTGACCTACTTCTGGTTCACCATTGTGGGCGGCTCCGGTATTGCCGCAGAACTGGCCAGTCCAGGTGTGATATCTGCGCCCTATGCCGAGTCTGGAATGCCAGCGGCGCTATTGGCAATTACTCAGCAACTACCCTGGGGGTTTTTGATCTCAGTACTGTTTTTGGTGCTTACCACCATCTTTGTTGCCACCACCGGTGACTCCATGACCTATACCGTTTCTATGGTTATGACGGGCACCGATAATCCTCCGACCGCGCTGCGCGTATTCTGGGGGATTATGATGGGGGTGTTGGCTGCGATACTGATCTCAATCGGTTCTGGAGGCGTAAGCGCATTACAGTCATTTATTGTCGTAACTGCCGTTCCAGTGTCGCTTATATTAATGCCGTCGCTTTGGAATGCTCCTAAAATAGCCAAAAATATGGCCGTTGAACAGGGCCTCAAATAATCTTAAATGGACAGCGCTTTGCACAGCAATCAGCACTCGACAGGACAGCAAGTAGGCAGCGATACTCAGGTATTGCCGCTGCGTCCTGCCAGTCAGGTTATGCAGTTGGAGCGCCTAGGTAGCTTCCATCAGTCGCGGCTGAGTTTTATGCGCACGCTGGTGCGGCGCATGGTGTCAGAGAACTGGCAGATCACCAGTCCGGTCTTTGATCTCGATGAGCAGGGCTATGGCACCGTGGTCTACCAGGTCGAGGCCAAATACGGCACCTTTAGCTATGTGTTGTTCTCTCATTATCTGGATCCAGATAATCGCAATGATCGCGTTATTGCCAATCAATGGGACCTCACCATGGCCCTGTGCGAAGGCACGGTCGACGCTGAGCAATTAGCGTTTTTACGCAACAATGTGCCCAAGCAGGAAGCGGGGCGCGTTGACTCGCGCGTGCTGGTTTTATCGCGCGCCAACCGCAGTGCACGGACCTTTGACTATGTGGTTGATGAGCTGACCGAGGGTCGCCAACCCTGTATCGATGTTATTGCTGAAGTGGGTTATCTGTATCGCACTACTGCGGCCTATGGCAGTGGCAAGCTGGGCATGGCGGACTGGGAAAAAGTACGTACCAAACACCGAGACTTTGCTCGGCCCTTTGCGGCAGAGATGTTTACCTGTTTTATGCTGCGTCACTTTAGTATGCAACAGGCGGACTATTTAGCAGCGCAGCGAGCACCTCAGACCGCGACGGTTCTCCATAAAGAGATTAAGCGTTATATAGGCATAGGTAATTCCACTGGCCTGGGTATGGCACCTTTTTTGATTAATCATCCGCTACTGATTAATCAGTGGATTGAGATGCGTGAAACTGCATTGGCCAGAGTGGTCGCGGCCAGTGAGGTCGGTGTCGACGAGGCCACATTGGCTCGTTTAGAGGCAGCCACACAGCGCGTTATCCAGCATCTAAGTGAAATTGTTACCGCTGATGAGCGGCAAAATAACTCCAATGCATCGGTGCGCGAGGAGTTACAGCTAATTCATCAGTGGCTGCAAGAGCAGGGCGCGGTGCTGGCCAGCAACCATTATGTGTGGGCGGATCTTATTCAGTATGCCGAGCAGAGCTGCCGCATAGAAACCCAAGAAGTGCTTAATACATTACTGATTGAACTCTACCCTGAGCTGGTTGACGGTTTGGAAGAGCTTATGGACGTTGAAGAGTCTATGCAGGTAATGCCTGAAATGCCGGTTGCCCAGCTGCAGCAGATTATTGAGGAAAAATACGATTGGGCGCTGGCCATAGACTTTAGCCAGTATGAATCTATGGGGGCATTTTGGTATCGCTCTCAAGAGAAAATGGAGCCGCGTCTCGGCCAGACCAATATAGATATGGGCATGGAAAAAGAGATGCCTCTGGCCATTGGTCGCCGAGTGCGCGAATGTTATGACCTTCTCTGTGCCTACAATCAGGCCCACCCGCAGCAGAATGTTGCCCACTTTATAGTTCAGAGCCCTACTTACAGTGGCATCGTCAGCCGCATTCAAACCATGGCCCAGAGCCAGTATGGTGAGATTCGTGAAAACTTGGTGCACAGTGATGTACTGCCGATTCATCTGCTGCGCTGCAAGCTGTCCTTTTTTGGCGTGAGTAAGTTCGATCCTCGTTCACGTCTTTGGGTGCGCAATACTATGTTCCAAGGCGCCCCGCTGATCAGTGATTTCGGCAAACCCTTTGTCGATGACTGGCAGTTCCCTATCAAACCTGTGTTGACCTCTCCCTAGCCATTATGAAAGTGTCCAAAAACGAACTTATGGCTTCATTAAAGAAGGCATTTGAAGGCTTGGGTTTCCAGCCCGGCGACTATCATGATGCCGCCGATATGGTGGTGTGGCTAGAAACCCATGGTTTTGATGGCTTTGACCGTTTGCAGGCGGCTCTGGCCTATCTCAATACCACCGCGCCCAACCATGCAGTGCTGGTGCAAGAGGATGAGCACAACGCAGTGCTAGACGGTGAAGACAGCTCTATTTTACTCTGCGGTAGCGAAGCGATTGACCTGCTTGTTGCTCAGGTAATGCAGGGTTCGGTGGCAGGGTTACAGCTTAATAATTGTTATAACCGCACATTTATTTTGCAGCGACTGGTTAAGGCAGCCCAGCGTAATATTGCGTTTATTGCCTATTGGCGGCAGGAAGACTATTGCGTCAAGGTGTCTGTAGCGGCTGGTGCCAAACTACCTGAGTATAAAACCTTTGCCATGACTGAGATGTTGGAATCTCAGTCATTAACCGTTTTTGCGGGCACAGATTTAGACGTTATTGCCGAGCAATTTGCTGCACAGCTAGTGATGGGCCCACTGCTCGAAACCTATACTGAAGCTGAAATGACCGCCTGTTATCTGGACTCATTAGAGCAGGGCATAGAAATCGATGAAGCGCTGTGGCAGATGCTCGAAGATCTGGTTTCCAGAATCCTTGTTGAATCTACAGAAAGCTCCAGAGCGGGCGCCGGCGACTAAACGGCGCAACGCAGGTTTATGTTATCTACCTTGGCATATCCATTTCAGCTTGATCGATTAACCAGTAGCGAAAAGCCTCCACATGGGGGTGAATATGCTGGTTGACCGGTGTGGCTAAAAAGAAAGATTCTGCTGTAGCTACAGGCTCGTCAAAGGGTGCGATTAAACGCCCACTGGCCAGCATATTGGCCGCCAGCGATGTACGACTAAGGGCGATACCATGCCCCAGTGCAGCCATTTCCATGGCCGTCATCAGTGAATCAAAGTGAACACCCTGGGAGGAGTCCACCTCATGATGGCCGAGCCGATTGAGCCAAAACCCCCATCCCTCTTCATAGCCAATCACATGCAGCAGGGTATGCTCTGAGAGTTCAGTTGGGCTTGCTGGCGGTTGTTTTTCATCCAACAGAATCGGGCTGCATACCGGAATAAGGTCATCCCAAGTCAGGCGATTGCTGGTAAAGCCGGGCCATAATCCTTTGCCATAACGTATCTCTACATCGGCTTCTTTGTCTGGATCTGCAACCCAGATATTACTGGTGAAGCGCAGGCCTATATCCGGGTGCTGGGCCCGAAAGCTAACCAATTTTGGCGCCAACCAGTGATTAAAGAAAACCAGATTTACTCTTACAGTTAAGGTTCTACTGCGCTCCTTACCAAACACCTCATCGGTGACTACGGCAAGTTTTTCAATGGATTCGCGCACGCCGGGAATATAGGCGCGACCGGCATCGGTCAGCTCCAATCCGCGTGGCAGGCGTTTAAACAGCGCACAGCCAAGCTGGGCTTCAAGCCCTTTGATCTGCTGGCTAATTGCCGCTTGTGTCATATGTAGTTCAGCGGCTGCCTGAGTAAAATTCAGGTGACGGGCTGAGGCTTCAAATGAGCGCAGCCAGTTTAAAGGTGGCAGTCTTTTTTTCATGGTTGATCTCTCAACTAATGGGTGCTGTTATCGGGGTCGTCAATAAGGCGCCCCAGTTGCTCGGCTGCACTACTCAAAATTGGTAAATAGTTAAGCAGCTCAGGTAAACTTTTTCGAATGACCGGTGCATGGGTAAATAGACAGGCCAACAGTTTACCTTTGTCGTCTAAGATCGGTACTGCGCAGGCTACCATCCCATCCGCAAACTCTTCATTATCGGTACCCACTCTAGTCCTTTTTATGCGCACCAGCTCGGTTTCCAGCATCTGGGGATCGGTAACGGTATTTCTGGTGTACTGGCTCAGCGGCAGTTTATTGATAATGGTTAGGCGCCGCTCTCTGGGCAGTGAGCTGAGGTACAGCTTACCGCTGGCAGTGCACCAGGTTGGCGTATGGCTACCCACTTGCAGATGTATCTGCAATGGCCAATCGGTTTGTACCCTATCGTAGTAGATCATTTCGGTTCCATTGGGAATGGCGATGCCACAGGTCTCACCAATCTCGTCGGTAAGCTTGGTCAAAATAGCCTGACGCACAGCTTTAAATTGACTGCTATACAGTATGCCCAGGGCCATGCCATGCAGACGATTACCCGGCATAATTAAACCACGCATTGAGGTTTGTATATAACCGTCGGCTTCGAGCTGATTGAGCAGGCGATGCACACTGGGCTTGGGTATATCAAGCTGATAGGACAGGTCGGCAGGCGATAGCGGCCGCTCAGCTTTGGCCACGGCCTCTATAATCTCCATTACTCTGGAGATAGAGGAGCCCTTCTCGCGGGGCGCTGCTGTGATTGCTTCAGGCATAACTAAATCCTGTGGCTACTTCATCGTCGGCATGGAGAACATTGCACCTTCACGCACACCGGCCGAAGGCCAGCGCTGGGTAATGGTTTTGCGCTTGGTATAAAAGCGCACTGCATCTGGCCCATAGGCGTGCAGATCACCAAACAGTGAGCGCTTCCAGCCCCCAAAGCTATGATAGGCAACAGGCACAGGTAGAGGTACATTGATACCCACCATACCCACTAGTATTTGATCAGAGAAATAGCGCGCGGCTTCGCCGTCGCGGGTAAAGATACAGGTGCCATTGCCATATTCATGGTTATTAATAATATCCATGGCGTCTTGCATGGTATCTACACGCACAACCTGGAGTACCGGACCAAAAATTTCTGCGGCGTAGCTGTCCATCTCGACAGTGACATTATCGATGAGGGTGCCGCCGACAAAGAAGCCATTTTCATGGCCTTCGATCTGCGGGTTGCGACCGTCGACCACCACAGTGGCACCTTGCTGTTCGGCACTATCAATAAAGCCCACCACCTTTTGCTGATGTTGCCTGGTAATCACAGGGCCAAAGTCATTGCTGGCATTGGTGCAGGGACCCACTTTCAGGTCTTGCATAGCAGTTTGCATTTTGCTGACCAGAGCATCGGCAGCGGCATCACCCACGGCAACGGCAACTGATAGCGCCATGCAGCGCTCACCGGATGAACCAAAGGCCGCGCCCAGTAACTGGGCAACCGCATTATCCATATCGGCATCGGGCATAATGATCGCGTGGTTTTTAGCGCCACCCAGTGCCTGACAGCGTTTACCATTGGCATTTGCGGTACTGTAGATATATTCCGCAATAGGGGTAGAGCCGACAAAGCTGACGGCTTTAATATCTTCATGGTGGAGCAGGGCATCGACGGCTTCTTTATCGCCATTGACGACGTTCATCACACCATCGGGCAGGCCGGCCTCTTTTAATAGGGCGGCAATAAATAACGTGGAGCTGGGGTCACGTTCAGAGGGTTTTAAAATAAAGCAGTTGCCACACACGATCGCCATGGGATACATCCACAGTGGCACCATGGCAGGGAAGTTAAATGGGGTAATACCGGCAACCACACCCAGTGGCTGAAACTCACTCCAGCTATCAATATTGGCGGCGACATTTTTGCTATGCTCGCCCTTTAAAAGTTCTGGTGCGCAGCAGGCATATTCAACATTCTCAATGCCGCGCTGCAATTCACCGGCGGCATCATGGCTTATCTTGCCGTGCTCTGCGCCGATCAGAGCACAGATTTCATCGGCATTCTGCTCGAGCAATTCTTTAAATTTAAACATCACTCGCGCGCGCTTAATTGCTGGGGTATCGCGCCATTCGGGATAAGCCGCCTGTGCCGCTGCAATGGCCTGCTCAACAGTGGCCTTTGACGCAAGGACAACCTGTTTGCTGACTTCACCTGTCGCTGGGTTATATACGTCCTGGGTGCGATCGTCGGCACCGATCATTTCACCGTTAATTAAATGTCCTACTACTGTCATTGTTTCGTCCTCAAAATATAAGTGGGTTTACCAGAGCTTTTTATAGATCTCGATGATCTCTTCAGCGCTGGGGACCCTTGGATTATTGCCCGGAGATCCGGATGCCAGTGCTTGCTCAGCCATCACCTCGAGGTTGTTAAAAAAGTGTTCGCGCTCAATCCCAAATTGCTCCGGGGTTGGCACCTGTAGTTCTTCATTGATGGCATAGAGCTCAGCCATCAGTTTTTTATTGGCTTGCTCGGTACTATCGCCTTCGCTGGCCACGCCCATGGCGCGTGCGCAGTCGGCATAGCGTTCGGCCGCGGCAGGAATACTGTATTCAGTGACCATAGGCAGCAACATGGCATTGGAGAGACCATGGGGCACATGATAGAAGGCGCCGATAGGTCGCGACATGCCATGCACCAGTGCCACCGAGGCATTGGAGAAGGCGATGCCAGCCAGTGTTGACCCGAGCATCATTTCTTCACGGGCCTGCTGGTCGCTGCCATTGTGAAATACCTTGCGCAGATTTGGCGCCAGTAGCTTCATAGCGGCAATGGCTTGGCTGTCGCTATAGAGGCTAGCCTTTTTACTGACGTAGGCCTCCATGGCGTGGGTTAGGGCATCGATACCTGTATCTGCGGTAGTGCGTGCCGGTAGACTCAGAGTAAGGCTGTAATCCACCAGCGCAGCGGTAGGCATAAAACCAATACCCACACAAAGCATTTTCTCGTCATTGGTTTCATCGGTAATAATGGTCACTCTGGTGCATTCAGAGCCTGTGCCGGCGGTGGTGGGAATGGCAATAATAGGCAGACCCGGCTCGGTCACCACGCGGGGGAATTTATAGTCGCGCATCACGCCACCATATTTACCCAAAATGGCAATGGCCTTGGCGCTATCGATGGGGCTGCCACCGCCAACGGCGATAATGCTGTCGTAGTTGCCGTTGCGCACCTGATCAACACCAGCCTGAATCGAACTGACTGTAGGCTCAGGCACTGTGTCTTGAAAGATATCCGAGTCGATACCGGCGGTATTAAGACTGTCTTGCACAGCGCCAACATAGCCTAGCTGCACCATCATTTTGTCAGTAATAATTAAGGGGCGCTGGCATTCTAGGGCCCTAATAATATTGCCAACTTCTTTACTGGCGCCGTCGCCAACTTGCAGTATGCGCGGCAGAATTATCTGTGTAGACATAGGGTTACTCCTGTGTGGTAACTTCAGGCTTGGAGCTTGCAGGCTCGGCGTACAGAGATTTAAACAACCCAAAAGCCGCCATAATTAAAACAATCGAAAACGGCAGTGCGGCCACAATTGAGGCGGTTTGTAATGCCTTGAGCCCACCGGCGTACAACAATACTGCGGCAACAGCACCCACAGCTAGACCCCAAAATAGGCGGAAGCGCGGTGCTGGTTCTTCATCGCCCATGGAGATTAATGTGCAGATCACCAGCGTTGCCGAGTCGGCAGAGGTGACAAAGTAAGTGACCAGCATAATGGTGCAGATACCCGCCATAAGCGGTGTGAGCCACTGGCCTAGATTCATTAGGTCGATGGTTTTAAACAGTGCTGTGGTGGTGTCTTGATTGACCGCCTCGACCACGCCGCCACCGCCAAATAGCTCTATATACATGCCGGTACTGCCAAAGATCGTAATCCATAAAAGGGCTAGGGCAGTGGGTGCCAGCAGTACGCCCAAAACAAATTCGCGCAATGTGCGGCCGCGAGAAATACGGGCAATAAAAACAGCCACAAAGGGCGACCAGGCAATCCACCAGCCCCAATAAAAAATAGTCCACCAGCCCTGCCAGGGGTTGGCTTTATCTGGGTCGATCCACAGGGCCATTGCGGGGGCGTTTAGCAGATAGTCGATACTGTTATTAAATAGAGAATTGAGCTGATAGCCCGTTGGACCAAAGATAAAGAACAGCGCCAGAATCAGTAATGTTAGACGCATATTGAAGACGCTAAGAATGCGAATGCCGCGGTTAACTCCTGTGAGTACCGAAATGGTGGCAATAATCGAGATGCCAGCGATCAGAATCATTTGATTGCTGATAGCAATGTCCATACCCATCAGGTAGTTAAGCCCTGCATTCATCTGTTGGGCACCCAATCCCAGTGATGTGGCTATACCAAATACCGTGCCTATCACTGCCAGTAGGTCGGCGATAAAACCAATGGGGCCGTATATCCGCTCACCAAAAATGGGGTAGAGGCTGGAGCGGATCGCCAGCGGCAGACCTTTTCGATAGGCGAAATAGGCCAGAGATAACCCCAGTACCGCATAGAGTGCCCAGCCATGCAGACCCCAGTGCATCACCGTAATACGCATGGCAATGGTGGCAGCTTCAGGGGTCATGGACAGCGCCGGATCAAGAAAAGGATTGGCCTGAAAATGAGCCATGGGCTCGGCAATACTGTAGAACAGAATACCAATACCTATGCCAGCACCAAACAGCATGGAGAACCAGGCGAAAAGGCCAAACTGCGGTTGGTCATCATCTGCGCCGAGTCGAATACTGCCAAAGGGGCTAAAAACCAGATACACAGACAGCAGCAAAAAGACATTCATTAGCCCGATGTAGTACCAAGCCAGTTCGCTGGAAATATAATTTTTGGCGCTGTTGTACACCGAATCGGCGTACTGAGGGTCGACAATCGTAAAAATTACAAATCCTAACACTAATAGCGCAGATCCTATCGCCATAACGGGATGGGCACCGGCTAAAAAGCCACTGGTTTGATTAGACATAGGTATTTTTCCCCTGTGATTTTATTATTTTAATTTTTATCTTATAACGATACGTTTCTTATTGTTATGCATCTAATTCTCCAGTGCAACCACTAAAAATTAAGGCCCTGACAGGGAAATATTAATGCTGTCATTAGTAAAACAGTGCCTTGGTATAAATCCAGTAATGACGGGCTCTGTAGCCCGGTTATTCAACACTTACCCATAAAAAAATAATGGGCTCAGGGGGATTTTTTATTGCTGGTCTGGTGGCTAGTTGGTTTCTATCATCGCGACATATTCAGATCGGCGTTAAAAACGGATTCAAGTCTATGCAAGATCACAGTTATTTACCTCTTTCAGGGGTTCGGGTTATCGACTTTGGGCAGCAAATTGCGGGCCCCGCTGTGGCGATGGTACTGGCCGACTTGGGGGCTACGGTTATCCATATCGACCCGCCCACAGGCGCCCAGTGGAAGCATCAGGCCAATGCTATTTTGAACCGCAACAAACGCTGTTTGACGATCGATTTAAAAAGCGTTCAGGGGCTTGATCAGGCGCTGCAGTTAATTGATCAGGCGGATGTCGTGCTTGAGTCATTTCGCCCCGGCGTGATGCAGCGGCTTGGTATCGACTTTGCCAAGATGCGTGAAAGTCGCCCTGAGTTGATTACCCTGTCCGTGCCCGGTTTTGCCAGTAATGATGCGTTGCGCAGTCAATGGAAGGCGACCGAGGCCGTGGTTGCTGCTACCGCTGGTGCCTTTACTGATATGGGCTTTAACCGTGTGCTGATGGGCTTAAATCCCTGCTTCTCGCCATTGCCACTGGCGTCTTCTTATACTGTTACACTGGCTGCTAGTTCTGTAGTATTGGCACTGTTGGCCAGACATGATTCTGGCTATGGCGATCATATAGAAGTGCCAGTAGTTGCGGCGATGATGGAAGGCCTGTCCTATAACTCCTATGAAGTGGCGGATTTACCCGAGCGTTACAAGACTATGCGCGAGCTGGAAATTGAACATCGCCGTGCCAATGTTATTGAGTTTGATCTTAGCTATGAGCAGCTGCAGGAATATCTGGATCCGTTTTATCGCACCTACGAATGTGCCGATGGACGCATGTTTTATGTGGTCTGTCCCTCTCACCGCAACCATGCGCGCCGATGTCTAGAAGCATTGGGGCTCTATGATGAGTTGCTGGCTGAGGGGATGCCAGAGGTTGAAGACCTGCATCTACCCATAAGCGAATGGGAGGGTGAAACCTCATTGGGTGTCTACCCATTGCCGAAAAAGTGGGCCGATACTATCTCGGCAAAAATGAAACTGGTTATGCTGACCAAAACCTCATCCGAATGGGGTGTGATTTTTGGGCAAAGTCAGATTCCAGGTGCCCCCCACAGAACCACTAAAGAATGGGTAAACAGCCAGCACTGCAATGATGCAGGGCTAATTGTGGAAGTCAATGATCCTGAATACGGTTTAATGAAACAGCCGGGCCCAGTGGTCTGGTTAGAAGAGTCTGCACATAAAATGCTGGCGCCTACACCGCGCCAGTTTGTCTCGTTTGCTCAGGCATTGGCCGAGCTCGTTGCATTGCAGCCCAAGGCTATTATACAAGACCCTCGTGCTGATAAGTCCAAGGGCTGGCTGCAGGGTCTGCGGGTGTTGGATTTAACCAATGTGATTGCAGGGCCCCATTCGACAGCGTTTCTGGCCCGCTTTGGTGCCGAGGTGACCAAGGTTGAACCCGTGGTTCCTATGTATGATCCACTCATTGGTACTCTGTTTGCGTTCCAAGCTGATATGGGCAAGCGCAATGCATTGATTGATATTAATAGCAAAGAGGGTCGCGAGGCGTTTAATCGTTTAGTGTGCTCGGTAGACCTGGTGGTGATCAATGCTCCAGACCGTCAAATGAAGCCACTGGGCCTGGACCATGACAGCCTGCAGGCGATTAACCCCGGCGTACTATTTTGTCGACTCGACTGTTTGGGTGGGCCCATGCCGGCGCGCAAAACCAACTATATTGGCTATGACGATATTATTCAGGCCAACAGCGGTATTATGAGTCGCTTTGGTGGTGTCGATACGCCAGAAGAGCATGCTCATCTGGGTACCTTGGATGTGAACTGTGGTTTTGCCGGTGGCTTAGCGATGGCAGTGGCGCTTTTCCACAAAGCTATAACGGGTCAGGTCAGTAGGGCCCGCACCTCGCTGTCGGCGGTAACCAATTTGGCACAGCTGCCGTTTTGTTTCGATTACGCTGGTCTAGAAGACTTTAATGAACCCTCTGGACGTCAGGCTATGGGGAACCATGCGCTATCACATTTTTATGTGACCTCTGATGAGTGGATATTCCTCGATGCAAATGAGGATGATCTGCACGCGCTGGAACTTATAGAAGGCCTGCAGGGGATTGCCATCACCGCTGATATTCAGACGTTTTTGACCGTTGCCTTCCAGCAGGCCTCGGCACAGACATGGATAACGCGCTTGTTGGATGCAGATATTGCCGCAGCGCAGCCCCAATCGATTGAGATATTGCGTGAACAATACAGCCGAATAGCGGATGGTACCGTGGGTGTTGAGCGCGGTAGCTTTGCTTTCTCAATTTACCCAGATCACCCCAGTGGTCATCAGCTTACTCAGATTGACCACTATGCGATTCGTCCGACCAATGCACATATCTGCGCGGTTAGCTCAACTGAAGCCCACGGTCATTCTACTCGCCAAGTACTGGCTGATGTAGGTTATAGCGAAGTGCAGATTGATTCTATGCTAGCGCGTGGTATTGCTGGGCTTGGCTGGGGCAAGACATTTTTGCCCGCCGACAGCATGGGTCAGCCGCTACCTGAATTAGATGGCCTTTTCAGCGCAGTGGATACAGAGACTGTAGGTTGGATCGATACCGAGTCGACCGATGGAGATATCTTCATCACATAATGTGCAGTAGCCATAATCATCGGAGTCGATTCTGGCCAGGGCGCCAACGATTCTGGCGAGCTGTTGCTGACGACGGCGCGAGGCCTCTTGGGCCATCTGTGCCCCTTGCATGGCATCTATTCTAGATAGCCTGCCGACCATGGATTGATCTAATTCCACTGGCTTGCAGGCGTCTGCCGACAGAGCCTCGAGTTCTTGGAGTTCGCTGCGCAAATCAAGTAGCTGCTGACGAAAATTCTTCTGCACAGATGTTTCCATCAGATGGCCGGCATCTCTTCAATTGCGTAGGCCTGCTGTTCTAACCAGGGCGCTATTTGAATCAGTTGAGGGATGATTTCGTCGCGATAAATACTGCGACATATAGCAGCGACTTTATCCGGCACATCACCCAGTTCATTGGGGCGGCAGAGCATGGTTAGATGGCGCGCATTGGCACCATTGGCTAGCTGCATTACTCGAACCCCTTCAAGTAATTCGGGGTAGCGCACCATGCACAGCCCCGTGGTGATCGCCCAACCCTGACCGGATTGCACAAAGCGCAATAATGTCTGGGTGCTATCCAGCTCATAGGCGACATTGAGATTAATCGCTAGGCGTCGCGCAATCAAGTCGGACAATGTACCGAGCCGCGAGCCTCTGGTGTAGCGGACAAAAGGCACATTTTCGGCTAGCCAGGCTGGGGTGGCTGTGCCATTTTGAGCAAACTTTTCTGGCACTATCATCACAAAGGGATCGCGCAGAATAGGAAACCGCTGCAACTCTGGGTGCTCATCAATGGGGTCGCTAGTGATCAATAAATCCAGATCGCGATGTAATAGATCCTGAGACAGGGGTGAGCCCAGTCCTGTGCGCAGGGTTAACTTAGAGGTAAAAGGTTGTACCTGCTGCATAAATGCCAGACCAGCCACATCACAAAAAGAGTCGATCATGCCAACATTGAGTGGCAGCAGACCGCCTTTAGACAGCATGCGCACATCGGCGAGCATGCGCTGAGTATCATTGACGATTTGTTGGGCATAGTCTTTAAGAACCTGACCGCTGGGGGTCAGTTTAATTGGACGAGAACGGGTAACCACGAGTTGGGTTTCAGTTTGCAGCTCAATTTGCTTGAGAGTCTGCGATACTGCCGACTGAGTGATACCCAAGCGCTCGGCCGCTTGGGTCAATGTGTCAGCTTCACTAATGGCGGCGAATATTTTTAGCGCACCAATTTCTATATTGTTTTTCATGGCGCCGAGTATAGGGTAATCCGCGAACTAAAAGTTACACCTCAGCGGCATTGGCTGTAACTCAAAGTTGCGGATTTGGATTCTCAGTAGAGCGACTGAGCCTTATAAGCTGAGCTGCCATCCTAAGACTAAGGAGTAATCTGTTTTTAATTGCGGGCCATTTAAATCCTGATAAACCGATCTGATAAATTCCACCGCTAAACGATTAGTGGCAGAGCCTGGAATAATCCAGTTAACACCAGCAGCGATATCAACCCGCTGACCGCCGCGCAAGTCAGGGTCTGCTGTTGGCACCATATTTTTCATCATTGGACTTAGCTTGCTGCTTTCGCCATCGACATCATCCCAATATTCATAGGCACCACGAAGAGACCAGCTGAAAGATTTTGCGAAGGGGTGGGCATACCAGACTGTCATCATGATGCGATCACCTAGTCTATAGTCATTGTCGTTTTCATCTAAACGCAATGTCGCAATGGTTTGTGCACCCCAAGAATAGGTTGGCTGGTAATTGCTATAGGTTACGCCGGGTCTAAGGTCATAGGTCCCTGAGCCCACTTGCATGGAATAGGGAAGAACAACTTTGTTGCCCATACTCATGCCAGTCACATCTTTCTCATCAATGGAGCCTGTGGGAAGACTAAGGCTAAGATTTAAGATCAATGTGCTGTTAGATGCCTGTTTTAAACGATACAGACCACCCATTTTAATATCACCCAGGCCATCAGTTTCGGTAGTGAATGTTGAACGCATTGGCATCATTCCCATGCCACCCATCATCTGCATGCTGTGATCCATTTCATTGTTGATCACTGGCACCATAAGCATCAGAGTTAGATCGTTACTAGGGGCATACATGGCGCCTAGCATATGCATTTCCATGGTCATATTTTCTGGGGCGACTGAATAGTCTTGTAAAATCTCGTCGGTGCTTAGGTTATTGCTACCGTCAAGATTACCGTCCATTTCCATCTGCATATAGCGATAAGAAAACATCCATTCGCCTTGTTTATGCATGTGCTCACCCATAACACCTATAGGGCCATGACTATCGGCGCGGATTGAAGCATCGGCTAAAACGGTTGAACCGATTAACAGTGCAAAAAGAGAGATAAAGAGTGAACGAAACAACAACATAATAGCCTCAAGGATAATTAAAACGCGCAGCCTATCAGGCAATTACCCAGAGCAGAATGTGACATATTGTCACAGGTAAGACTCAATCATACTTGGAGGATTTTAGGTTTTAACCAAGGGCTTTTAAGCAAGAGCTCTTAAGGCTGCGACGCCCACTGGTTTGCCCCTGTATTCTGCCATTGCATCTAACAGACAGTCCCAGAGAAACTCAGCCGTACTGACATCAGTGAGAATATAGAAGCAGTGGGTACTGCCTAGATCATGGCGAATAACAATAGAGTTGGCCTTGGCCACAGAGGTTTGTGCAACCTCGCCATTGGCAAATTTATGGGCACGTAAATCCACACCACAAATCTTGGAAAACATCTCTGCTGCTTGGCCACCGGTAACCGCAAGCCAGCAGTGGCTATCGGCCCTTGGTAGAGCATAGGTCTGGACACCGACGGGAAGGTTATTTAAGTGCTCTATCTGTGTCGATGTGGCATTGAGGTCACTGAGTATTAATAGCTCCTGATAAGATAACTTTGCCACTAGACTAGCATCGCTTTGTACAGCGCAAGTATTGGGTTGCTGGGGTAGAGTAACGCCTTGTGCCGCCGCCCAATTTGGCGCCCCAGCTCCTTTAAAGCCTGTGCGTGGCAAGGTGGATAAATCTGCCAGAGCCAATTCTTTTGCCTGCGTCAGCTCTGTTTTTGAACCATAGTCTTTAACCACTATCAGGCCGTTGTTGTGCTCAAACTCGGCACCCAATTCAATATGGCGGCGCGCCAGTTGGCTGCGCCGTGTTACCTGTGCTGGCGTTATGCTACTCATGGTTATAGCTCCTGACGCAAAGTGTCTGGGTCGTAAAACGGCAGTTGCACGACCTCGGCAGTAATCCGCACACCGCCAGTTGATTTGATAATAATATTGCATCCCGCCTGTGCGCTCTCAGGACTGACATAGGCCAAACCGATGGGCTTTTGCAATGTCGGCGAATAGTTACAGGATGTTACGCGTCCGGTCATCTGCTCGCCATCCAATACCAGATGACTTTCCTTGGGGATGGGTGCACGGGGATCATTGACCACAAAGCCGACCAGACTGCGCATCTGTGGTTTTTTCTCCAGCTCGGTAATGGTTCTGCCGCCAACAAAGAATGGTTTCTTGCGGCTTACCGCCCAGCCCATCTGAACTTCCATGGGGTTAGACATGGCGTCTGTATCCTGGCCGATAATAATATGGCCTTTTTCCAAGCGCAGTACCCGCTGAGCTTCAACACCAAAGGGCTTGATACCCTGTTCCTGTCCAGCATCCATTATGGCGTCCCACAGAGCTTCGCCGCAGTGTTGGGGAACATGGATTTCGTAACCCAGTTCGCCGACAAAGCCCACTCGAATAAGGCGCGCGGCTATACCGGCTACTGTACCTTCGCGAACACCCATATAGGGGAATGACTCGGCAGATAGATCCACATCTGTGCACAATTTGGTCAGTACCTCTCGCGCCTTGGGACCGGCAATATTAACGCCGCAATAGGCCGAGGTGACATTGGCGATATCAGTATCTAGACGCCACTGCGCATTCCACTTGAGCATGTTTTGGTAGACGCGATCTACACCGCCAGTGGTGGCTGTGACATAGTAATGATCATCGCTAAATCTGCAGGCAACGCCATCATCTATGACCACGCCGCCTTCATTGGTGAGCAGGGCATACCGCGCTTTGCCCACGGGCTGTTTAACAAAGCCAAAGGTGTAGAAACGGTTGAGAAACTCTCCGGCGTCTGGACCGCGCACCTCAATACCACCAAGGGTCGACACATCTACCAAGCCAACATTGTTGCGCACATTGTTAACTTCCTCATTGATGCAGTTTTGGCTGTTATTGGCAGAGCCATAAAACGCCGGTCGATACCAGGCACCGGCTTGTAGCATCTGGGCACCTGCCTCTAGGTGGCGATAGTGCATATTGCTGCGCCGGGCAGGATAAAAGCTGCGTCCGGCACTGTGACCAAGATGCTCTGGAGCGAATGGCGGGCGCGCTGTGGTGACACCGGTTTGGGCTACTGTGCGATTAGTTGCTGCAGCCACTAGGCGGGCAGCCGCTAGGGCTGAGTGACGACCCTGAGAAGGGCCCATGCCACAGGTGGAATAGCGCTTCACCAGCTGAATATGTTCGTAGCCATCGCGGGTGGCATTAATAATATCGGCAATGGTTAGGTCTTCGTCATAGTCGACAAATTCTTTGCCGCCGGTATGGGCAAAAATTGGCCATGGATGATTGGGGCTAAAAGACTCTTGGGCAATCTGCGCTGGAACTTTTGCATGGGTAAGGCCCAGCGCGTTGGTGGCAATAATTGCCGCGCGGGAGGCTTCGGCTAGGCAAGCGTCCAAATCCCAATGGCTATTGACCGAACCGGCTATCTGCATAGCATCTGGGCAGTTGCTGAGGGTAAACATAGCGCTGTCGTCGTCATAGCTAAGCTGACCACCGGCCTGACAAACTAGCTGGTAGGTGGGGGTGTAACCCACGGCCATACACAGCAGGTCACAGGGGATCACTTCGCCACTGTCGGCGCAGAGGCCAGGACTCATGATTCTGCGAATTTCGACGGCAGATAAATGGTTGCGAGCCTTGTGGGCCTCATACACTGCATGGCCAGTTTCTATACGAATACCACGGACCACTGCTGCGTCAATCATAGGGCTTTTCCCGGGCTGCTCACGCAGGTCAATAATAGCCCTAACCTCAACACCAGCATCGAGTAGATCCAAGGCATTGGCATAGCCATCGTTATTGCCAGTGATAATCACCGCAGCCTGGCCGGGGCGAACTGCATAGAGATGGATCAGGCGCTGGGCGGCACTGCTCATCATGACACCGGGTAGGTCATTATTATGAAAAACCGCCTGCTGCTCCAGAGCGCCGGTGCACAAAATAGTTTGTTTGGCCCGCACCTTATACAGGCGCTTATAGCGAATAATCGGCAGCCAGTTGTCGGCAAACCAGGCGTTGCAAACAGCATCGGTCATGCAGGTGATATTATTGTTGGCTTCAACTTTTTGAATAAGTTGCTCGCGTAACTGTTGGCCACGAACGCCCTCGGCATCAAAACGCGCATAGTTTAATGACCCCCCCAATATAGGGTTTTCATCCACTAGCAATACTTCACAGCCTCCTACCGCAGCATCTAATGCCGCCTGCATACCGGCGGGACCAGCACCCACAACCACCACATCAAAAAATTTATATTGCTTGTCATAGTAGTCTGGCTCTAGCTGCTGATTGATAACACCCAGGCCCGCTTTTTTACGAATAAGTGGTGCCCATTTCTCCCAAATGCCACGCGGCTTAAAGAAAGCCTTATAGTAAAAACCTACAGGTAAAAAGCGGGAGAATAGGCCCAGCAGAGCGCCGCGATCGGTATTCAGGCTACCGCTGTAGTTCTGGCCCATTACATCTAAGCTGTCGCTAATGAGTTCACGGTCGGCCAGTGCATTGGGGTTGGATGGCAGCTGCACCATGGCATTGGCATCTTGGCCGGCCATGGTCAGAGCACCACGTGGGCGGTGATATTTAAAAGAGCGGCTCAGTAGCCATTGTTGATTGGCCGCCAGTGCGCTGGCAATGCTGTCACCTGCAAAGCCCTGATAGGATTTGCGCTCAAAGCTAAAGCTTACTGGTGCATTGCGATTAATCAGGCTGCCATAGGGGGCGGGAAGACGCTGTTTCATGCTGTGTCCTCCTTGGTGCTGGCGGCGACAAAATCAATGCGCTGGTTAAATATTTCACTGGCCTCAAAGGTGCGAATTACCTCATCGCTAATGGTGTTACGCTCAGCTAAAAACCAAAATGAGCTGGCGGTATGGCACCACCATTCGGTGACTATGCCCGCGGCATTGTCATGAAAAAACACATGCTCGGCCCAGGCTCTAGAGTCTGTGGTGTTGGGATCAGGCATAGGATGATATTCACCGCCATAGGTGAATTCAGAAATATTGCGTGGGCCATTTAAAGGGCAGGTTAATATTTTCATGACATAACCCCTCAGTGGCTGGCGGCAGTGGCGCCGGCTTCGTTAACTTGTTCAAAGCGATAAAAGCGTTCTAGCTCAAAAGGCTTAATTAGATCTGGCACCTTTTTAGTGGCGACTAATTCGGCCATGGTGACTCCGCAGATTGGCGTGGCTTTGAAGCCCCAGGTGCCCCAGCCGGCGTCGAGGTAATAATTCTCTACCGGACTGAGTCCCATGATGGGGCTGTAATCTGGAGTCATATCTGTGGTGCCTGCCCATTGGCGGAGCATTCTGGCCTGGGCCAGAAATGGAAATAGTTCTAAGGCTGCTGCGCTGAGCGATTCGCGCTGATCTAATGTTGCTCTGGTATTATAGAGCGGGTAGGGATCTGAGCCACCACCTATAACAAATTCACCTCGCGAGGTTTGGTGCACATACACATGGACCTGAGGTGAACTGACATGGGGCGTCAAAATAGGTTTGTAGGGCTGAGTGACCATCGCCTGTAATGGGTAACAGTGGATAGGCAGTGGAATACCGGCTTTCTTAGCCACGATTGAACTGGCACCAGCGACTGCTTGAACAACGGCGCCGCATTCCACCCGACCGCGATTAGTTTTAACCCCAGTTACCCGACCATTGGTAATGTCAATATCTTCTACTTCAGTAAGTTGGTGTAATTCAACGCCGCGGTCGCAGGCACCTTTGGCATAGCCCCAGGCTACTGCGTCATGACGGGCTGTAGCGCCGTCGGCATGCCAGAGTCCAGCCATAATGGGAAAGCGTGAATCTTCAGACATATTGAGATTGGGGACTAATTCGGCAATGGTCTGTCGGTCGACAAGTTCGGAGCGCACACCAAGGTGCTGGTTGACCTCGGCGCGCCAGCGAAAACTGCGAATGGCAGCGTCGCTGTGCGCCAGAGTCAGCTGGCCACGACTTTCCATCATAACGTTGTAGTTAAATTCATTGCTCAGATTGTTGTATAGCTTGACCGATTCGCTATAAAACTTAACCCCGGATTCAGTCAGGTAGTTAGAGCGAATAACGGCGGTATTGCGGGCTGTATTACCGCCGCCTAAATAACTCTTTTCCAAAATGGCGACATTGGTAATGCCATGATATTTTGCCAGATTATAGGCAATGGCAGCGCCATGGCCGCCGCCGCCGATAATCACGACGTCGTAATGCTTTTTAAGCTGTGTAGCAGGGGTGAAATGATGTTTTGCTGGGTAGTCATTACTGAGCCCGTACTTTAATAATCCAAACGGCATAACCTTTTTCTTCCCCTTCACTTATTACATCGTTAGTTGTTAGCCACCGAGAAATACCACGGTTTTATTGCCGTCAAGAAAGACCCGACGCTCAATGTGATATTTAACAGCCTTGGCCAATGCCATACATTCGTTATCGCGGCCGACACGCACCAGATGCTCTGGCCCATAACCATGGTCAACTCGGGTTAGAATCTGTTCAATAATCGGCCCTTCGTCTAGGTCTGAGGTTACGTAATGGGCGGTAGCGCCGATTACTTTTACACCGCGGTCATAGGCTTGGTGGTAAGGCTTGGCCCCTTTAAAGCCGGGCAAAAATGAATGGTGAATATTGATACAGCGACCGGACAGCTTCCGGGTTAGATCGTTAGATAGAATCTGCATGTAGCGAGCCAACACAACCAGCTCGGACTCAGTCTCTTCTATAATTTCCAAAAGGCGGCTTTCCTGCTGCGCCTTAGTGTCTTTGGTGACGGGCAGATGAATAAAGCGGATGCCTTCACGCTCAACCATGGGTCGCAGATCCTGATGATTGGATACCACCGCGGTGACCTCTATGTTAAATTCACCTTTGCGACGGCGATACAGCAGATCATCTAAGCAGTGATCATATTTAGAGACTAATAGCAGTGTTTTTACCGCCAAGGCTGGATTATGAAATTTCCAGCTCATATCAAATTTGTCAGATACCTCGGCAAAGGCCTCTGCCATCTTTTCAATCGGCGGTGAATTTTCCTGACGGCGAAAGACGGCGCGCATAAAAAATTTATCAGTGGATTCATCATCAAACTGCTCAAGGGCACAGATATAACAGTCTCTATCAGCCAGAAAGCTGGTGACTGCAGCTACAACACCGCTACCTGCGCGGCAGGTTCCGGTGAAAATAAAATTATCACTGTTATGGGTCATAGCGGTCATCGCAGGTACCTTGGGGCGGATTTAAAATATCTGCTATTTTAAGCCCGCCACGCTAAAAGCGTTAGGGAATTCTTTGTCATTTAAGCTTGCCGCAAATAATGGCGACACGTGCGGGATCGGTCAATGACTATAGGCGCAAATAAGCAACACTAATGGGCAAGTTTGTATCTGCTAATACAGGGATTATGCTGAATAATATAATATTTTGAGGCTATGCTCGCAAAATCGAGAGAGGGTCAATTTATAAATATTTATGCTCGCAGAACTGCCAGTCCTTACGTTGATTTCGGCAGATTTTTTGCCTAGCAGGTATGGGTTCTCTACCTATTATTGCAAAACTATCTTGATTACAGGCGTTAAAACTTGCACTCTTTACCCCATGTATACAAAACGATTACCTCTATTGACTGTTCTGCTGCTTGGGTTGGCCGTTTCTGGTTGCTCAACTTATCAGCCCTCACAAACTAATGATGTCTGCCGAATTTTTTGGGGCGAGACCGACTGGTATAAGGATGCGCGCAAGGCCAGTAAACGCTGGGGTACGCCGATTGCGGTGATGATGGCGATTATCAATCAAGAATCTACCTTCCGCGCAAAGGTGCGACCCGACCGACCCACATTTTTGTTTATCCCTCTACCACGCAGATCCTCTGCTTATGGCTATGCTCAGGCACAGGATCCAGCTTGGAATGACTATCGCAAAGACACTGGTAATTGGAGCCATGATCGAGACGACTTTGGTGATGCGATAAATTTTGTTGGCTGGTATACCAATATTACTCAACGCCGACTCGGGATCTCTAAATGGGACGCCTACAAGCAGTATCTTGCCTACCATGAGGGTTGGGGTGGTTATTCTCGAGGATCATTTAATAAAAAACCGACGCTGCTAAAAGTAGCGGCCAAAGTTAAACGCAAAGCCGCGACCTATGGCGCACAACTTAAAAAGTGTAGCGGGGCATTAGATAAGTCGGTGAAAGGCTGGTTTTAAAGGCAGTCCTAAAGTCAGCCTCAGGCTATGGGGCTGAATTGATTGTCGCTCAGGAGCCATCGAAAAACGCCTGGATCGCGTAACAGAAATAATAATAAAAACTTACGAGTGTGTCATGTCAAAAAAACACGTTGATGTCGTCATTGTTGGCGCCGGTTTGTCCGGCATAGGGGCAGCCTGCCACCTAGAGCAGCACAGCCCCACTAAAACCTATGCCATTATTGAAAGCCGCGAGGCTATGGGTGGCACCTGGGATCTTTTTCGCTATCCGGGCATTCGCTCCGATTCGGATATGCACACTCTGGGCTATAGCTTTAAACCCTGGCTGCATAAAAAGGCGATTGCCGACGGTCCAGCAATTCTTCAGTATATTAACGAGACCGCTAAAGAATATGAAGTGGATCAACATATTCGCTACAACCAGCGCGTGACTAAAATTGCCTGGGATACAGTCACTGCGCTGTGGACGCTGACGATTGCTGAGACTGGTAAACGGGCCAAGAAGATGACCTGTAAGTTTGTCTACAGCTGCACCGGTTATTACCGATACGACAAAGGCTACACTCCAGATTTCCCAGGCAGTGAACAGTTTAAAGGGCCGATAATTCACCCGCAACAATGGCCTGAGGACTTGGATTATTCGAGTAAAAATGTAGTGGTGATTGGCAGTGGCGCCACGGCAATTACACTGGTACCTGCAATGGCCAAAACTGCAGGCCATGTGACCATGCTACAGCGCTCGCCCACCTATGTGGTGTCGCGCCCGGAAAAGGATCCGTTTGCTCTGACTTTGGCCAAATACTTGCCGGCCAAAATAGCCTACCTGATAACGCGTTGGAAAAATGTCTCTCAGCAGGCACTGTTATTCCAGATGAGCCGTCGCCGCCCCGAGAGAGTAAAAGCGATGTTGCGTAAGTTAACGCGCATGTCTCTGGGCGAGAATTATGACATTGATACGCATTTCACGCCGAAATATAACCCTTGGGATCAGCGCCTGTGCCTAGTGCCCAATGGCGATCTATTTCGTTCATTGCGTGAAGGGACGTCTACCGTTGTTACTGACAATATTAAAACCTTTACCAAAACTGGCATAAAACTGGCGTCTGGCACACTGCTGAAAGCAGATATTGTGGTCAGTGCCACAGGCCTTGAGCTGCTGCCCATGGGTGGCATGCAAATAGTGGTTGATGGTAAAACCATAAAGCTCCCGGACACCCTTGGGTACAAAGGTATGATGCTGAGTGATGTGCCTAACTTTGTGCTCGCCGCTGGGTATACCAATGCGTCTTGGACATTAAAGTGCGATCTCACCAGTGAATATGTCTGTCGCATGTTGAATCATCTGGACAACAATAATTTTGACTACTGCGTTGCGCGCAATAATGATCCCAACTTAGAGCGCGCTGCATTCTTGGATCTGGCTTCAGGCTATGTGGATCGCTCTATTGACCAGTTCCCCAAGCAGGGCAAGGAGTCCCCTTGGCGTCTCCAGCAAAATTATCTGTTGGATATTATAAGTTTGCGTTTTGGTTCAATGAAGACTGAGGCGATGGAGTACGGCACAGCGACCGCTGTGCAAGAGGGTACTTCTAAGGCGGCGTAGAGTATTCTACGCCGCAGCTAGCTGAAACTAGGGCGCCTGCTGGTATACAAGCTCGCCCGCTATCCAGGTTTCCAAAACTTGCGTCTGCCATAGTTTTTCAGATTCAACCTGGAAGACATCCTGATCTAACAAAATAAAGTCGGCCCATTTGCCCACCGTTAAACCGCCAAGTCGATCTTCTTGATGGGCGGCCCAGGCGGCGTCGATGGTAAAGCTACGCAACACTTCTTCTAAGGTCATGGCCTCTTCAGCAATCCAACCCTCTGCGGGCATATTGTCATGATTCTGTCTTGTGACTGCAGCGTGAATACCATGAAAGGGGTTAGCCAGTTCAATGGGGTAATCTGATCCAGAAACTACACGGCTGCCCTGATTGAGAAAAGATCGCCAGGCATAGGCACCTTTTAGCCGCTCGGCCCCAATTCTATCTTCGGCCATATTCATGTCGCTGGTGGCATGGGTCGGCTGCATAGAGGGAATTACGTCCAGCGATTTAAAGCGAGGAATGTCATCTAGAGTCACAATCTGGGAGTGCTCAATGCGATGACGCAGATGGCGGCCACCCACTGTGGCATAGGCATACTCGACCTCATCCAGTGCAATTCGATTGCCTTTGTCACCAATAGCGTGAATAGCCACTTGGAAGTCCGCCGTAATGGCTTTATTAAATAGATCGCGAAGTTGGTCACTGCTAGTCACTAGCAGTCCGCGGTGACCGGCTCGATCTGCATAGGGTTCGAGCATAGCTGCGCCGCGACTGCCTAGGGCACCATCGACGTAGACTTTGATACTGCGCAATGTATATAGATCCTGTGCATCAACACTGTGCCCCGCGGCCAACGTCTCTTCAATATCTACATTGGTGGAGGAGATCATGCCGTAGATGCGTATCCGCATATCACCGTTGTCAGCTATCTGCCGATACAGCTTGTGTTCCGCCGAGCTTACCCCGGCATCATGGGTGGAGGTAATGCCCAGGCTTAATAGGTGCTGGCTCATGGTATCTAGCGCCAGAGTAATCTCATCGTTACTAGGCGACGGAATCACCCTGTTGACCAGATACATGGCATTATCGATCAGTACCCCAGTCGGCTGGCCATTGCTATCGCGAATAATTTCGCCACCTGGAGGTGAGGCTGTCTCACCTGTGATACCTGCCAGCGCTAAGGTTTTGCTGTTTGCCCAGCCAGCATGGCCATCAATACGTTCTAGCCATACAGGGCGATCGCTAATTTGCGCGTCTAGGACGGCGGCACTGGGGTACTGCTTATCAGGCCAGAGTACCTGATTCCAGCCACGCCCCTGAATCCAACTTAGTGCGGGTTTTTCTGCGGCATATTTGGCCACTAACTCTGCGGCTGCCTGAGCTGATTCAAGGCCGCGAACGTCAACGGTGAGCAAGGTGTAGCCCATCGTTGAGACATGCCCATGGGCATCGGTAATGCCGGGAATTAACGTTTTTCCCTGACCATCTATTTTCTCGGCATTGGGGTAGTTAAGTGCAAGCTCTGCATTTCCGGTGGCCACTACTTTGCCGTCTTTAATGGCCAGCGTTTGGAACTGTTGAAGTTGTCGGTCATTATCAAAGGTATAGCCATTGATATTTTCGATAACCAGACCTGTTGTGTCAGGTTGCTTGGAGCAACCGACCAGAGCTGTGATGAGAATGGTGCAGGTGGCGAGCCAGTTGAATTTTGCCATTAGAGTTTGCTCTTTCAGTTTATTATTTTTTGCAAAACAAGTACGACTAGTGTGTCCTAACTGGTTTAGTGGTGCGAGTGTTTGTTTCCATGAAACCGGAACGCTCAGATTTTGTCATTGACTAATCAGTGAAAAATGTTAAATTACGCAGGCTCTGTGCCTATCAGTGCAGAAATTTTGGACAAAGTACCAGGTTGGCGTTATCCACGTCGCTGGTCATCATTAGGGAGGGCGTTAGTACCCATAGCGCCAGCTACAGTCAAACAAGCACTTACCGGTGTGACTGCAACTTGTCGCAATCGCGACACCACTTTTGATGCAACAGCAATCTGCCACTGCGAAAAGTCCTGAACATACTTTTATGAGGACTTATTGTGGAACTCTTATCCGGCGGTGAAATACTAATCCGCGCACTTAAAGATGCAGGCGTTAAGAATGTTTGGGGTTACCCAGGCGGCGCGGCGCTGCATATCTATGACGCCCTGTATCGACAGGACGACGTCTATCACTTATTAGTTCGCCATGAGCAGGCTGCGGTTCACGCTGCTGATGGTTTTTCTCGCGCCACTGGTGAAGTGGGTACTGCTCTTGTGACCTCTGGTCCCGGCGCGACCAATGCGATTACTGGCATTGCCACTGCGTATATGGATTCCATTCCAATGGTGGTTATCTCTGGACAGGTTCCACTGACTAAAATTGGTCAGGACGCCTTTCAGGAAACTGACATGGTGGGTGTTTCGCGGCCCATTGTTAAGCACAGCTTTTTGGTAACTCGTGCGGAAGATATCGCCGAAACGATTGCCAAGGCTTATTACATTGCCGCGACAGGGCGCCCCGGCCCGGTGGTTGTCGACATCCCCAAGGATGTCACTGACCCCAGCCATAAGGTGCCTTACAACTACCCTGAAGACGTCAAGATGCGCTCCTATCAGCCGACTGACAAAGGTCATCGTGGGCAGATTAAACGTGCGGTTAAAACGCTTATTGAAGCCAAGCGACCGGTTATTTATGCTGGTGGCGGCGTGGTTATCGATAATGCTTCAGAGCAGCTAATTGCGCTGGCACAGGCGTTGAATTATCCGGTGACCAATACCCTAATGGGTCTGGGCTGTTACCCGGGCACCGATCGACAGTATCTGGGTATGCTGGGCATGCACGGTACCTTTGAAGCCAATACGGCGATGCACCATGCGGATGTTATCTTTGCCATTGGCGCGCGTTTTGACGATCGGGTGACCAATGATCTGGATAAGTTCTGCCCGCATGCGACCATTATTCATGTAGATGTGGATCCGACTTCCGTGTCGAAAAACATCGAAGCACATATTCCAATTGTAGGTACCTGTACCTCGGTACTCACGGAGATGCTGGCAATTAATAAAGAGCTTACGATTAAGCCAGATGCAGATGCGATTGCCGAATGGTGGACGCAGCTTGATCAGTGGCGTGCTGATAAAGGCATCTACACCGCGTCGCGCTATGAAGAGAGTTCGGGTAGCTGCATTAAGCCGCAAGATGTGATCAAGATGCTCTACAAGGTCACCAACGGTGAGGCTATTGTGACCTCGGACGTGGGCCAGCATCAGATGTTTGCTGCGCAGTATTATCTTTTTGATAAGCCGCGTACCTGGATTAACTCTGGCGGCCTCGGCACCATGGGTTTTGGTCTGCCTGCAGCCATGGGCTGCCAGCTGGCATTTCCCGATAAAGATGTTGCCTGTGTTACCGGTGAAGGCAGTATTCAAATGAATATTCAGGAGTTATCAACCTGTAGCCAGCACAGCCTGCCAGTAAAGATTATTAATCTTAATAATGCCGCACTGGGCATGGTTCGCCAGTGGCAGGATATGAATTACAGCAGCCGCTACTCTGAGAGTGTCTATGAAGACTCATTGCCAGATTTTGTAAAACTGGCAGAGTCCTATGGTCATGTGGGTATGAAAATTACGCATATTGATGAGCTCGAAGAGAAGATGCGTGAATGCTTTGCGATGAAAGATCGCGTGGTATTTATGGATATTGATGTTGATCGCTCTGAGCATGTTTACCCCATGCAAATGCCTGGTGGTTCGATGCGTGATCTGTGGCTTAACAAGACGGAGAGAACCTAATGAAACGGATAATCTCTGTTCTTTTAGAAAACGAAGCTGGTGCGCTTTCAAGAGTTGTCGGCCTTTTTTCCCAGCGCGGGTATAATATCGACACCTTGACGGTAGCTCCTACCGATGACGACACCCTGTCACGTCTAACACTGACCACGCAGGGCGATGATCATATGGCCGAGCAGATTGTCAAACAGCTGCACAAGCTAATAGATACCATTAAGGTGGTTGATTTAACTGTTGGCTCGCATATTGAGCGCGAGCTGATGCTGGTTAAAATCAAAGCAACAGATAATGATATTCGTACAGAATTAAAAAGCTGTGTGGAGATCTTTCGGGGCCATATTGTTGATGTGACGCCAGCGACCTTTACCGTGCAACTGACAGGTGACAGCGAGAAGCTGGATGCCTTTATCGAGGCAGTTCGGGAAATGGGTATTATGGAAGTGGTGAGAAGTGGTGTTTCAGGTATCTCCCGCGGCGATAAATTTTTACGTGTATAACTCTTTTTAAATACTGACTTTTATTAAATTAGGTGAAATCAATGCAAGTTTATTACGACAAAGACTGTGACCTCTCCATCATCAAAGGCATGAAAGTTGCCATTATTGGTTATGGTTCTCAGGGCCACGCTCATGCCAACAACCTTAAAGATTCCGGTGTTGACGTAACTGTTGGTCTGCGCGCTGGATCTGCCTCGGCAGCTAAAGCTGAGTCTGCTGGCCTTAAAGTAGATAATGTTCCCTCCGCTGTTGCCGCTGCCGATCTGGTTATGATTTTGACTCCTGACGAGTTTCAGTCGCAGCTCTACCGCGATGAGATCGAGCCAAATATTAAGCAGGGCGCCACGTTGGCATTTGCCCATGGTTTTGCCATTCATTACAACCAGGTAGTACCTCGCTTCGACCTCGATGTCATCATGATTGCGCCAAAAGCGCCTGGTCACACAGTGCGCAATGAATTTGTTAATGGCGGTGGTATCCCCGATCTGGTTGCTATCTACCAAGACGCAACAGGCAATGCTAAGAAAGTGGCTATGTCTTATGCCTCAGGTGTGGGCGGCGGTCGTACCGGTATTATCGAGACTACCTTTAAAGACGAAACTGAAACCGATCTATTCGGTGAGCAAGCGGTACTTTGCGGTGGTGCAGTTGAGCTGGTTAAGGCCGGTTTTGAAACATTGACTGAAGCGGGTTATGCGCCTGAAATGGCTTACTTTGAGTGCTTGCACGAACTCAAGCTGATTGTTGACCTGATGTATCAAGGCGGCATCGCCAACATGAATTACTCAATCTCAAACAATGCTGAGTACGGAGAGTATGTAACTGGCCCAGAAGTTATTAATGACGAATCACGTCTGGCCATGAAGAATGCTCTTAAGCGTATTCAAAACGGCGAGTATGCGAAGATGTTTATCACCGAAGGTGCTATGAATTATCCTTCTATGACAGCTTATCGTCGCAATAACGCAGCACACCCAATTGAGCAAGTGGGCGCAGAATTGCGTGGTATGATGCCTTGGATTACTAAGAACGCATTGGTTGATAAAGATAAAAACTAGACTGCATTGTTAGTGAGATACTTTAAAACGGCTCGCTCTTTGGTGGGCCGTTTTAGTATGTGCCACGTAAAAATTTAAGCATAAAAGTAGCATAATAATTTGGAAGCTAGAGCAGATGAGCACAGCAAGTAGTACAACCCGAGTAGTTGCCTTAGATGGCGGTATTAATTTTCGTGACATTGGTGGCTATGTCAATAATCAGGGGCGTACTGTGAGGTGGCGCAAGATTATGCGCTGTGGGCATCTGGCCAACCTCAGTGACAATGACCTCGATAGTCTAGAACAGATTGGTATCAATAAGATCCATGATTTTCGTCGCACGGAGGAGCAGGAGCAGTCACCGAGCTGTGCTGTGCGGGCAGAATTTATAGATGACTACCAAATCTCTATAGGTGATATCTCGCGATTCTGGGAGTTTCTATTTGGTGGCGAACTAACTGCTGATTCCTCCCATACTCTAGTGGTCAACTCTTATCGCAACTGTATTGATGCGGTGATTCCGGCTTTTAGCCGCTTTATGCGCCATATCGTTGATAATGCAGACAACGCCTCGGTATTTCATTGCTCTGCGGGAAAGGATCGCACCGGTATGGCGGCAGCACTTATCCTCTCGGCGCTAGATGTACCGCGCCAGACTATCGTTGAAGACTATATGTTGACCATTGAACACTACGATTCAGAACGGTTGATCGATCTGGTGGAAGGGCATCTACGCGATGCCAAAGTCGAGAGTTGGGACCGAGAATGGTTAGTACCCTACTGTTCTGTTCATCAGGACAATATTGTGGCTTTTCTTGACGCCATTGATGCCAGCTACGGCGATGTTAAAAATTACCTGATAACTGCTCTGGGTTTATCGCAGGCGGATCTGGATAAAATGCAGAGCTGCTATTTAGAAGGCTAGGGCCTATAATGCGCCCAGACTGAACGCCTATGGGCTCAAAGGTAGCGGCATGATGAAAAAAGCAGATAAAGAAGAGAAAGTAGTAAATCTCAAACCGGCAGCGGCAGGGGAAGCGCCCGCGCGTCGCAAAGGTATCTATTTATTGCCCAACCTACTCACTACTGGTGCCCTATTCGGTGGTTTTTATGCGGTGCTATCTGGTTTTAGCGGCCAATATGAATGGGCCGCTATGGCTATTTTTGCGGCGATGATTTTTGACGGCCTCGACGGTCGAGTGGCGCGCATGACCAACACTCAGAGTGATTTTGGCGTCCAGTACGATAGCCTGTCCGATATGGTGTCTTTTGGTGTTGCCCCGGCAGTGGTTGCCTATGGCTGGGGGCTTAGCAGTTTGGGTAAGCTGGGTTTGGCCGCTGCCTTTGTCTATGCATCCTGTGCGGCACTGCGTCTGGCTCGCTTTAATGTTCAAGCCGAGCTGTCTGATAATAAAAGCTTTACTGGGTTACCCAGTCCAGCGGCCGCAGCTATTGTTGCGGGTTTGGTATGGTCCACCTACCACATAGAGATGTCGCCCAGCCTGGCTATTACCGGCGCTCTGATTACCGCGGTCTCAGGTTTGTTAATGGTCTCTAACTTTAAGTATCCTAGCTTTAAAGAGGTAGACTTGCGAGGCAAGGTCCCCTTTATTGTTATTCTCTCCGTGGTGATGGGCTTTGTAGTGATCACTATAGATCCGCCACGCATCCTGTTTACTTTGGCGATTGTTTTTGGTTTTTCTGCGCCGCTGATCTGGGCATGGAAAAAGTTAAACCCGCTGTCGGTCAAAAAGACTAAGTAATTTAGTCTTGGCATCTGTGAAGAAAACTGTTTGAATACTAGCTATGAGTAACTCCACACAAAATTTTGCTGCGAATATCAGTCTTGCGACTGCTGCTTCTGCGCGTGGACTACTTCTCCTCCTGCCCTGAGGGGCATCTAAAGTTATACCTCATCCAAAATTTCGTTTATTGCCATAGTTGCAATAAAATTGTAGCCCCACAGGGGGTGAAACCGTTTTACAATGTAGCCATTAAAGAAAGCGCTTAAAAAGCGCCTGGCTCCAATCAGGAAGAGAAAAAAACATGAAGAGCACAGAGCAGTCGAAAGAAAAATTAGTCATTTTTGACACCACATTACGCGATGGTGAGCAGAGCCCCGGCGCATCCATGACTAAAGATGAAAAAGTGCGCATTGCCAAAGCCCTTGAAAAAATGCGTGTCGATGTCATTGAAGCAGGCTTCGCCATCTCTAGTCAGGGCGACTTTGAGGCCGTGCAAGCCATAGCCAATACTGTGACTGAGAGTCGCATTTGCAGCCTGTCACGAGCGATGATCGGTGATATTGAGCGTGCCGCAGAAGCCCTTAAAGGCGCCAATGCTGGCCGTATTCACACATTTATCGCCACCTCGCCGATTCATATGAAGCACAAGTTGCAGATGGAACCAGATCAGGTTCTTGAACAGGCAGTGGGTGCAGTAAAGATAGCGCGCAGTTTAATTGATGATGTTGAGTTTTCCTTGGAAGATGCCAGTCGTACCGAGTTTGAGTTTATGTGCCGTATCACTGAGGCAGTTATTAATGCCGGTGCACGAACTATTAATCTGCCCGATACCGTCGGTTATTCCGCCCCGGGTGAATATGGCGCAATGATTGAGCGCCTGTTAAATACAGTACCCAATGCTGGCAAGGCAATTTTTTCGGTGCATTGCCATAATGACTTGGGTCTGGCTGTGGCTAACAGCCTCTCGGCGGTGCAGGCCGGTGCGCGACAGGTTGAATGTACGATCAATGGTTTAGGCGAGCGCGCAGGCAATGCCTCATTGGAAGAGTTAGTGATGGCTATTCGCACGCGCAAGGATCTTTTTCCTGTGCAAACGGATATAGATGCTGTGCATATAGTGCCAACCTCGCGTCTGGTCTCCAGTATTACGGGTTTTCCGGTGCAGCCTAATAAAGCTATTGTCGGCGCTAATGCCTTTGCCCATGAATCAGGTATTCACCAGGATGGTATTTTAAAATTCCGTGAAACCTATGAAATTATGAAAGCTGAGGATGTGGGCTGGAGCACCAATAAATTATCCTTGGGCAAGTTATCTGGCCGTGCAGCCTTTGCCGCTCGCCTTGAGGAGCTGGGCATTATTTTTGATGGCAAAGAAGATTTTAATCAGGCTTTTGTGCGCTTTAAAGAGTTGGCTGACAAGAAGCGTGAAATCTTTGATGAAGATTTACAGGCACTGGTCTCTGATGTGCAGATGGGCACAGAAGATGATGCGTTGACAGTTATCGATCTTGAGGTGTTGTCAAAATCCGGCCGGTCGCCCCATGCCAAAATAGGGGTGCGTTATAAGAATAAGGAGCACAGCTCTGAAGCTAGTGGCGATGGCGCCGTTGATGCAATTTTTAATGCGATTGAAAAGTTGGTTAATAGTGAGACAAATCTGCAGCTTTACTCGGTTAATGCGGTGACTCAGGGAACTGATTCGCAGGGTGAGGTGACAGTTCGGTTAGAAAAAGATGGCCGTATTATCAATGGTCAGGGTGCGGATACAGATATCTTATTGGCCAGTGCTAAGGCCTACTTGAATGCGCTGACTTTGATGCGTAATCCTGGCCGTCTGCATCCACAGCTCGGCGGTGTCTAGTGACTAGCGCGCTTCACAATCAATACTTGCAAACTCTGGGTATCGTTCAGTACGTACCCAGAGAATTGCCATTGATATCGATTGTTGTGCAGCCAGCAGTAGAAACGTTTAACAGTAGCCCGCCCGCTAGTGAGATTGATGTTAAAAGTGAGTCTGTAAAAAAGCCTATTAGCACCTCAGCAGAAAGCCGCGAGGCCATGGCCAAGAGTATGGCGGAGCTGGGTAATATTGGCGCCGAGGATAAGTCAAAAGCATCCCGCGTGAAGTTGGCAGATATAGCCTCAGCATCAGAGTCCCAGGCACCCGGCGATATCGCGGTGAAATTTGCCCTATGGCAGCCCACCGATGAGGTGCTGGTCTGTAGTTCAGTCGAAGATAGCTTGCCCGATCCAGAGCAAATTCTACTGCTGGGTAATATCTTACAGGCGATGGGTCAGGGCAGTGGTCAGTTGCCACAAATGGATATTGTCGAATGGCCTCCCTATTCCAATGCCAGTGGCGATACTGATGAGGTGCGCGAGTTTTTAGCCACCTTGATTAGAGCACGCATCAACAGTAAATCAGCTAAGACCTTGCTGCTAATGGGGGATGCCGCCAGTCAATGGCTATTGACCACCGCTGAAAAAGCGGCCGCCGCCAATGGTCAGGTCAGTGTCTTTGGCCAGGTGACAGCTCTGCTGGTGCCATCGCTAAAAGAGATGATTGAGCAGCCATCCAGCAAGCGTAAAACCTGGCAGACCATCCGCTTTTTGTCGCCACAGCGACATGTGCATAAAGCGCAACCTTGAACCCCGAAGTCAATCAGCAATATTCTATTCGCGGTATGGAGACTGCCGATCTCAATCAGGTGGTTGCCATAGAGCAACGCTGTTCGCCATCGCCTTGGAGTTTCAAACAATTTCAACAGAGCCTCGATGATTCAGTGGTATTAGTGGACGTGGGCAAAATTATTGGTTTTTCGGTGGTTGCCTCTATTCTCAACGAAGCGGAAATACATAATGTGGCAGTCCATTCTGATCATCAGGGGCTAGGGCTGGGGTCTCTGATGCTGGACCATGTTATTACCCATTTACCCGCCGCTACAACTCAGTTGCATCTTGAAGTCCGAGCATCTAATTTTCGGGCTATCAGGTTGTATCTGCAGAATGGTTTTATACAGGTTGGTGAGCGCAGAGACTATTATAAAACAGAGTATGGGCGTGAGGATGCGCTGCTGATGTCGCGATCTGTTGGTACTGATAGCGAGTAAATTTTGTTACTCTAGGGTAACTTTTAACAACGAGAGATAGTAAATGGATATTCAAATGTTGTATTGGCACTGGTTAGTACTGGGTGTGCTACTGATTATCGGTGAGATTTTTATTCCAAGTTTTACTATCCTGTGGTTTGGTCTGGGTGCTCTGTCGGTGGGGGCATTGGCGCTGCTGGTCGATATGCCTTTTAGCATTCAGGTATTGCTGTGGACCATCTCATCGGTGGTGTTTACCGTACTCTGGTTTAGAGTGATCAAGCCTAAGATGGAGATCCGCAATAATGATGGTTTGGCACGTGAGTCGGCTATCGGCGAATCTGGTCAAGTGATTAAATTGCCCGCAGGGCAGAACAACGGTAAGTTACGTTTTAGCACACCAGTACTGGGTGAAGATGAATGGGAGTTTAGCTGCGACACAGAAGTTGGACTCGGCGACCGCCTTCATATCAAAGAAATTTCTGGCAATGTATTAGTGGTTGCTAAACTTAGTTAATTATTCTTAGGAGAATGTCTAATGGAAGGTAGTATCGTTGTAATTGCACTGTTTATTCTGGTTTTAGTCACGTTATTCAAAGGTGTTCGTTTGGTGCCTCAGGGTTCTAAATGGGTTGTGCAACGGCTGGGTAAGTATCATAAATCGCTTCTTCCTGGGCTGAATCTGATTATTCCCTATATCGATGTTGTAGCGTTTAAAGCGACCACCAAAGATATAGTGCTGGATATTCCCTCTCAAGAAGTGATCACCCTAGATAACGTGGTCATTATTGCCAATGCTGTGGCTTATATTAATATTATTAGCCCAGAAAAAGCCGTCTATGGCGTTGAAGACTATGAGCTGGCAATTCGCACCCTAGTGCAGACTTCATTGCGCTCAATCGTCGGTGAAATGGCGTTAGATGATGCGCTCTCTTCTCGCGACCAGATTAAAGCCAAGCTTAAAACCTCGATCTCAGATGATATTGCCGACTGGGGTATCACCTTAAAGACGGTAGAAATTCAGGATATTAATCCGTCTGGCACCATGCAGCAGGCCATGGAAGAGCAGGCCGCTGCAGAGCGTCAACGCCGTGCCACGGTAACCCGTGCCGATGGTGAAAAGACTGCGGCTATCTTGGAAGCTGATGGCCGCTTAGAAGCATCGCGTCGCGATGCAGAGGCCCAGGTGGTGCTGGCGGAGGCGACCAAGTCTGCGTTGACCAAGGTTAACGAAGCGATTCAAGATAAAGAGTTGCCGGCTATGTACCTGCTGGGAGAGCAATACATCGATGCTATGAAGGCTATGTCTAACTCGCCGAATGCTAAAGTCGTTGTGCTGCCTGCAGATTTGCCTGCCGCAGTGCGTGGCATCATGAATAATACCAAGTAATTCGGGCTGACAATCATTGGTTCAAAGGCAGCGTCAACCAAACAAATTGGTTGGCGTTTTGGTTAAAGGAATAAATAATGGTCAAGGAAAATACCATGATTAGATTATCTCTCGCAGCCACGGCTGTCTTATTTTTTTCTGGCTGCACCAATGGTTATAGCTACGGTGCTCCAGATAAAATTATCATCGATACTCTCGGTGTTAATCCCTATGAATATCAAGTCGATCTGGCTGACTGTGAAGAGTACGCTCATCAAGTCAGTGTTGGTGAAGAGACGGCAGAAGGTGCTGTAGAAGGCGCTGTTGTGGGTGGTGTTCTCGGTGCAGTGTTGGGCGATAGCGGCACTGCGAAACGCAGCGCTGGTGCTGGCGCTGTATTAGGCGGTGTGAAGGGTAATAAGCGGGCTCGTCATGAGCAAGACCGTATTGTTAAACGCTGTTTGAAAGGGCGAGGTTATAGAGTTTTAAACTAGTAAGATAAGCGGTTTACTGAACAAAATACCTAGTGACAGAAACAATCTATGCCTGATAAAAAATACAGTTGCTAGCTTTTGACTGGTCGTTTTTGAAGTTTTCTTTGCAGCGTTCTGCGGTGCATCCCCAAGCTTCTGGCGGTGGCTGAAATATTGCCAGCGTTTTCATTAAGCACGCGCTGAATATGTTCCCATTCCATTCTATTCACCGAGGGTGGTGACTGTTCAAGTGCAACTTCACCAGCGCTATTTTCAAAGGCGGCTATAATTTCATCGACACTAGCCGGTTTGCACAGATAGTTAAAAGCGCCCAATTTTATTGCCTCGACGGCTGTCGAAATACTCGAATAACCAGTGAGTATCACCACTTGAATATCAGGCTGAATAGCACGCAGCTGCTGTAATATTGATAGGCCAGATTCCTGTTCAAGCTTCAAATCAAGAACCACACGATCAATAGATTCATCGCAATGAGCTGCGGCCTCTTCACCATTGCTTGCGGTTATTGCCTGATCGCCGCGGCGTGCAAGCATTCTGGCCAGTACCGAACTAAAAATAGCATCGTCATCGACCAACAGATAATTCATTCAGCACCTTGCGCTAAGGGTAAAAGAATATGAGTCAATGTGCCGGGATCTGAATTGGCAGCATTTTGCAGGCTCACAGAACCGCCAAATCTGGATAACGTCGCCTGTGATAAAAACAGGCCGAGGCCAAGGCCGTCAGCTTTATCAGTAACAAATGCCTGTCCTAGGCGATCAACTTCACCCAGATCCAAGCCAGTGCCGTAGTCGCGTATTTCAATATTGGCCGTAGCCGGATTCCAGCTTAGGCACACATCGACGTTTTGACTGGCATCCGCAGCATTATTTAATAAGTTAAGTATGGATTGCGCAATGGTGGGCTCAAACACAGCGCTGCTGTCAGGGCTGTCTATAAAGTTTATATTTGCCTTTAGACGCGGACGCATAAGCTGCCAGCGCTCGAGTATCTCAGTAAAATACGACTGCACTGATTGCGGCTCCAGCTGAATCGATTGAGACTGTTCGGCTGTTGTCAGCAGCTGCTTTAAGGTGGTTTTACACTGTTCTATTTGCTGGTTGAGAAGGATTGTATCCTTATTGTCTGGTGCACTAGACACCATGTCATCAACCAGTAATTTCATGGTGTTTAACGGTGTGCCAAGTTCGTGGGCTGTGCCCGCTGCCAACGTGCCTACTGCCAGTAGTTGCTCATTGCGAAGCTGAGTCTCACGCTGCAGAGCTAGCGCTTGCTGCTGGATTTTTAAGGCGGATGCCATGCGGCTGATAAAGTAAATAATAATACCGGCACTAACAGCAAAGTTGGCCCACATACCCAGAACATGCAGGCTACCGTTGCTGGCACCATGATGGCTACTGGGCGCAATAGCGGCAATTGGCACATAGTATTTTAGTAACAGGCTATAGGCGCCCAGCGCAGTGACAGCGATTAAAATACTGTACTGTCTTGAGACTGTAATCGCAGCAATACTGATAGGGATCAGATAATAGGAGATAAATGGGTTGGAGGCGCCGCCGCTAAAGTACAGCAGCACAGAAAAGAACAGAATATCGGCAAGCAGGTGAATGAAAAATTCATTATCCGCAATGGGCACCTGCATGCGGCTGCGCTGCCAGGTGGCAACAGTAACTGAAGCATAGATAGCCAGCACCAATGCAATGGCGTTAGCCGGCAGGCCAATCGGGTTGATGGCGGAAAAATAGATGAGTGCCAGTACCTGACCAATCAGTGCGACACCGCGAATTAAACTGAGTCGGAAGAGGTTTTGTCGTGCGGCTGAATAGGTCTGCTGGCTGTTGTTTGTCGTCATCCCCAAATGGTATCAGAAATGCCGAGCAGGCTGTGTGGCAAATTGTCGCAACTGACCGCCTCGCAGCAGTGGTGGTAGAGCAGCAAAGGAGTTACCATGGCGCCAAATTGGCATACAGAGTGTTACACCATGCATCCACTGTCTGATGATGTACAAGAAAACCTCGATCGACTGGTTGTTGAGAGTCTCGAAAACGGCTGTATTTGGGGTTTAAAAGATAGCGACGATAATTGGGCACTGGTTGGCTCCACCGACAACGATAGCATAGATGTTATACCATTCTGGTCCGCCCAGGAATTAGCGCAAGTACTGTGCAATGGTGACTGGGATGTTTATCAGCCTGTGGCCATAGAGATGGAAGAGTTTCTCGATGACTGGCTCCCTGGTATGCATGCCGATGTGTTGATGGTTGGTATTAATTGGAATGAAGATCTCGAAGGTCAAGAGATGGAGCCGCTGGATGTTCTTGAAGAGTTTGACGCCGAACTGGACTAGTGCTTGAAAAAGTAGCTTAAAAATAGCAATAACGAATTAGAGCGAATAATGTTTTTAGATCCATTCCATAGCAGTAATCAAAATACGATCAGTATCAGCGCAGAGCAGGCCAGTAGTTTCGCCAAATCGGTAAGCAATGATTTTAATCCCATTCACGATGTTGACAGCAAACGTTTTTGTGTCCCGGGAGATTTACTTTTCGCACTGGTATTACAGCGTTATGGGTTAAGCCAAGAAATGTCATTTAATTTCTCCGGCATGGTGTCAGCAGATACCGAGCTGTTGTTTCCGGAAACTCCGGGCGATGACTTTGAAATTTTCGATGGTCGTGGCAAATGCTATTTGCAGGTGAGCCGCAGTGGTGAATCGATTGATGATCTGGCTATCATTGAGCGGTTGGTAAGAAACTATGTATTTTTCTCGGGTCAGAACTTTCCCTATATTTTGCAGCCCCTGATGGAACAGAAAAATGTCATGATTAATCCGCAGCGGCCGCTGGCTATTTACCATGCCATGTCATTAAAGTTCGACACGTTGGACCTAAATGAACCTGGCGTTGAGTTGGCTGCGACCAGTCTTGAGGTCAATGGTAAACGCGGTGATGGGAAGTTTAACTTCCGCCTTATGAACGGCGATCAAGTGGCTGGCTCTGGGGTTAAAAAAGTTATCTTGAGCGGCCTGCGCGAATACCATAAGGACGCTATGGATAAAATGGTTGCCGACTACCTACGCTGGGCGTCTCAGGCTTAGCCGGCTAAAATATCTTTTAAGAAGTGCCCAGTGTGAGAGCCTTTAACCTTGGCGACGTCTTCTGGCGTGCCTGCGGCAACAATCTGTCCGCCACCTGAGCCACCCTCGGGCCCCAGATCGACAACCCAATCGGCTGTTTTAATCACATCTAGGTTGTGTTCGATTACCACTACGGTGTTGCCGTGGTCGCGTAGGCGATGCAGAACCGCTAATAGCTGCTCGATATCATGGAAGTGCAATCCGGTGGTTGGCTCGTCAAGAATATACAGAGTTTTGCCTGTATCGCGCTTGGACAGTTCTTTGGATAATTTGACCCGCTGTGCTTCACCACCAGATAGGGTCGTTGCCGACTGCCCCAAGCTAATATATGAAAGCCCCACATCAATTAATGTTTGCAGCTTGCGCGCAATGGCGGGAATGGCATCGAAGAACTCGCGCGCATCCTCGATGGTCATTTCCAGCACCTGGTGAATATTCTTGCCTTTAAAGTGAATATCCAATGTTTCGCGGTTGTAGCGCTTACCTCGACACACATCGCAGGGTACATAGATATCGGGCAGAAAGTGCATTTCCACCTTGGTTACGCCATCACCCTGACAGGCCTCACAGCGACCACCCTTAACATTAAAGCTAAAGCGTCCGGGACTGTAGCCTCGTGAGCGCGCTTCCTGAGTGGCGGCAAATATCTCTCTAACGGGCGTAAAGATGCCTGTGTAAGTGGCAGGGTTAGAGCGAGGAGTACGCCCAATTGGACTCTGGTTTATATCGATACATTTATCCAGCAGGTTAAGACCGGTAATCTCAGTATGTGCTGCGGGTTTTAAAGTGGTGGCTTTATTTAATGTAACCGCCGCAGCTGGGTACAGGGTCTCATTGATTAACGTAGATTTACCAGAGCCAGAAACGCCGGTAATACAGGTAAATACGCCAATCGGAATTTCTAAATTAACCTGCTGCAGATTATTGCCTGTGGCACCAGTGACCTTGAGTTGCTTACCATTGCCCTTGTTGCGCTGTTGAGGAATTTTAATGCCACGCACGCCAGATAAAAACTGGCCGGTAACTGAATCCTTATTAGCCTTAATCTGCTTGGCGGTACCCTCGGCAATAACTTTACCACCGTGGATGCCTGCGCCTGGGCCTATATCAATAATATGATCGGCAGCGCTAATGGCATCTTCATCATGCTCCACTACGATTACGGTATTACCCAGATCGCGCAGACGCACTAGGGTCTTCAGCAAACGTTCATTATCACGTTGATGCAGTCCAATTGAGGGTTCGTCGAGAATATACATAACCCCAACCAAGCCAGCACCAATTTGGCTCGCTAGCCTGATACGCTGTGCTTCGCCACCGGACAATGTGTCGGCGCTGCGATTTAATGAAAGATAATTTAGGCCCACATCGACTAAAAAGTTAAAGCGCTGGCGAATCTCTTTAATAATTTTATCGGCGATTTCACCCTGACGGCCGGGCAGGTTAAGCGCTTCAAAATAGTCGCAGCACTCACCCACAGGCATGCTGACAATGTCTTCAAGACGGCGATTGTCGATAAATACATTGCGTGCTGATTTACGCAGGCGGGTGCCAGAACATTCCGGGCAGTCTGATGTAGTCATATATTTGTTGAGTTCTTCACGCACCGAATTTGATTCGGTCTCGCGATAGCGGCGCTCCATATTGTGGATTACACCCTCAAACTTATGTTGACGACGGAATACCGATCCGCGATCATTGACATAATTAAAGTTGATTTCTTCGTCATCGCTACCAAAGAGTATTTTTTGTTGATGGATCGCAGAGAGTTTTTCCCATGGCTGATCAATATCAAAATCATAGTGTTCAGCGAGACTGGTCAGCATGTTGTAGTAGAACAGAGTACGTCGATCCCAGCCGCGAATAGCACCCTCAGAAATTGAGACCTCTGGATGCTGAATCACCCGATCAATATCGAAGAACTGGTGTACGCCCAAGCCATCACAGGTGGGGCAGGCGCCAGCCGGATTGTTAAAAGAAAATAGTCGCGGCTCTAATTCATTGATGCTGTAGTTACAGACTGGACAGGCAAATTTTGCTGAGAAAATGCGATCGGGCTTGTCCTCATCCATATAGCTAATTGCTACCAGACCTTCGGCCAGCGTCAGTGCAGTTTCAAAGGACTCGGCAAGACGCAGACCAATATCTTCTTTGACTTTAAAGCGGTCAACTACGATATCAATACTGTGCTTTTTCTTTTTATCCAACGCTGGAGCTTCATCGAGATCGCAGACCAAGCCATCAATTCTGGCGCGGATAAACCCTTGGCGGCGCATACTTTCAAATAGGTGTAGATGTTCGCCTTTGCGGTCTTTGACCACTGGTGCCAGCAGCATCAATTTGGTCCCTTCAGGCATTGCCATTACCTGGTCAACCATTTGGCTCACCGTCTGGGCATTGAGAGGCTCACCATGTTCGGGACAGCGCGGTTCACCAGCACGGGCAAATAGCAGGCGCAGGTAATCGTAAATTTCGGTAATGGTACCCACCGTCGAGCGCGGGTTGTGCGAGGTAGACTTTTGCTCAATGGAAATGGCGGGGGACAGACCTTCGACATGATCTACATCGGGCTTTTCCATCATAGATAGAAATTGGCGGGCATAGGTCGACAGAGACTCGACATAGCGTCGCTGGCCCTCAGCGTACAATGTGTCAAATGCCAGCGATGACTTGCCTGAACCGGACAGACCAGTAATCACAATTAACTTGTCGCGAGGAATATCGAGATCAATATTTTTGAGGTTGTGGGTTCTAGCGCCGCGTACCTGGATGGTATCCATGAATGTTTTTTTCTACTTTAGTTAAGCGACCGATTATAGGGCGCCGATTGCCCATTGAGCAAAGTGAATTTTAGTATATTTTATAATACGACGGCCGCTTGAGGTCAGACCGCAATACTATGCTATAACGGGGTAAAAAATACTGTTGCCACATGTAGTCGGCAATCTACTACGCTGTTAAGATGGAGGCCTCTGATCTCAACACGAAATTGATACTGCCTTGACTGAACCCACTGCATTCACTGGTTTTTCTGCACTTGAAAAACGCGCTACTTTCTCGCTCGCCAGCCTCTACGGGTTTCGCATGCTTGGGTTGTTTATGGTGCTGCCAGTGCTGGCGCTGTATCAAGAAAACTATGCCGATGCAACACCATTTTTACTGGGGTTAACACTTGGAGTCTACGGCCTGACCCAGGCCATACTGCAGATTCCATTGGGGCTGCTGTCCGATAGAATTGGCCGCGCGCCAGTTATTATTGGTGGTCTGCTAATATTTGTGGTCGGCAGTGTAGTGGCGGCGATGGCTGACACGATGCAGGGACTTATTTTGGGTCGTGCCCTTCAGGGTATGGGTGCAATTGCCAGTACGCTGATGGCCATGGTGACGGACCTTACCTCAGAACAAAATCGCACCAAAGCCATGGCCTCCATCGGTGCCAGTATTGGCCTATCATTTATATTGGCGATGATTGCTGGACCATTAATCGCGTCTGCCATGGGACTGTCAGGCGTGTTTTGGGTGACGGCTTTTCTGGGCTGTATTGGTATTTTTGTGTTTGTGCTGTTGGTTCCGCGCGTTTTCTCTGCGCAGAAAAATCGCGAGACATTGGCCGATCTGAATCAGATTGGTCTATTGTTAAAGCAGCCGACATTGCTGCGTTTAAATCTGGGTATTTTCGCTTTACATCTGGCCTTGATGGCCGCCTTTGTGGTTATTCCTACAATGCTTTCCGGCCAGCTGGGTTTTAGTGGCGATGATCTGTGGTGGGTGTATCTGGCGCTTTTGGGTGGTGGTTTTGTAGCTATGCTGCCGGTCATGATTCTGAGTGAAAAGTATCAGCGTCAAAAACTAACCTTTGTGTCGGCCATTGCCTGTATGACGGTGGCTATGTTGGTGCTTGGGCGAGAGCAGGGAGCAATATTAACGCTGGCCATGCTGTTGCTGTTCTTTGCCGCCTTTAATCTGCTCGAGGCCACCTTGCCTTCATGGCTGAGCAAAGTCTGTCCCGCAGGCAGTCGTGGCACCGCCATGGGTATTTACTCTACCAGCCAGTTTATGGGTGCCTTTGTCGGCGGCACATTGGGTGGCTGGAGCCTGCAGCAGTTTGGCATCACTGGTGTCTTTTTACTGGTAGCAGTGGTTTTGGCATTTTGGTGGTTTTTATCCCTGAGCTTAAAGTCACCGCGGCCGTTGCAAACACTGGTCCTCCAAGTCGGTGAGATGGAGCACAGGGATTTTGTAAAAATAATTTCAAGTATTGTTGGCGTAGAAGATATACTCGTTGTCAAGGGTGAGTCGCTCGCCTATGCCAAGGTCGATAAAAAGACTGTGGATATGACGAGTATTAAACCGTACCTAAACCGTAATTAAACCAGCACAGAACAGGGGAACAAAATGGCACGCGGAGTCAACAAAGTTATCATCGTGGGTAACTGTGGTCAGGATCCAGAAACTCGCTTTATGCCTTCAGGCGGCGCTGTAACTAATCTGAGTATTGCCACGTCTGAATCATGGAAAGATAAGAATACCGGTGATCAGCAGGAACGTACTGAATGGCACCGTGTGGTATTTTTTAACCGTCTGGCAGAGATTGCCGGTGAATACGTCAAGAAGGGCTCCAAGCTCTATGTCGAGGGTTCGTTGCGCACGCGCAAGTGGCAGGGTCAGGACGGTCAGGATCGTTACACCACAGAAGTCGTTGCCAGCGAAATGCAAATGCTTGATAGTCGTGGTGGCCAGCAGGGCGGTGGTGATTACCAGCAATCATCCAATCAGCAGTACGGCCAGCAGAGTGCGCCTCAACAGAATACTCCCCCGCAGCAGGCGCCCAGTGCGCCGCAGCAGGGCCAGAACGCACCGCAGCAAGCCCCTCAGGGTATGGATACCTTTGATGATGATATTCCGTTCTAGAACTCTGGGTTTCGGTAACTAATACAACAATTAAATGGTGAAATTTTTATGACAATTCAAGTTGGCGATAAAATTCCTGAGGGAATGTTGACAGTGATGGGCGCTGAGGGTCCTACGGGCATCAGTACAGCAGATATTTTTAACGGCAAAAAAGTAGTTCTGTTTGCGGTTCCTGGTGCATTTACACCGACTTGCTCTATGGCGCATCTGCCGGGCTTTGTTGTACATGTTGACGAGATTAAAGCCAAGGGCGTAGACACAGTTGCCTGTATGTCAGTCAACGATGTATTTGTGATGGATGCCTGGGGCAAATCTGCCAATGCTGAGCATCTTATGATGCTGGCTGATGGCAATGCGACTTTCACTCAGGATCTGGGTCTGGTCCTTGATGGTTCAGGTTTTGGTATGGGTACCCGCAGTCTGCGGTTTGCGATGATTGTTGAAGATGGCGTGGTGACCTTGCTGAACGTTGATGCGGCTACCCTCGATGGCTCAAGTGCAGAGGCAATTTTAGCGGCGCTATAATGGCTATCGTTAAAATAAAAAAGGCGGCCAGTGGCCGCCTTTTTTATACCTGACAAATTTTAGTCAGTGTAACGTTCCATTACTAATGTCGCGTTAGTGCCACCAAAGCCAAAGCTATTAGACATAATGCGATTGAGCTGCTTCTCTTTGGTTTGCAATAGAATTGGCAGACCCAGCGCATGGTCGTCCAGCGTATCTATATTCGCCGATGCAGCGACAAAGTTATTCTCCATCATTAGCATGCAGTAAATTGCTTCATGAACACCTGCAGCCCCCAAGCTGTGGCCGGACAGCGACTTAGTAGAGCTAATATCTGGGCAGTTATCAGTAAAGGTATTGCGGATGGCGCCCAGTTCTGCAATATCACCTACCGGCGTACTGGTGCCATGCGTATTGATATAGTCGATTGGACCAGAGGCAGTTGCCATGGCCATTTGCATGCAGCGCTCAGCGCCTTCACCAGAGGGAGATACCATATCGGCACCGTCTGAGGTGGCACCATAGCCGGTAACTTCACAGATAATATTGGCACCGCGAGCTAGGGCGTGTTCGAGTTCTTCGACGACCACTGTCCCAGCACCCAAGCCGGGCGCGAAGCCATCGCGTTCAGCGTCATAGGCGCGTGACGAAATTTCTGGGGTATCGTTATATTTGCTAGTCAATGCGCCCATGGCATCAAACATACCGGCCATAGACCAATGCATATCTTCAGAACCACCGGCAAGCAGCACATCCTGTTTGCCGAGTTGAATCAATTCAACGGCATGGCCAATACAGTGAGCACTGGTGGCACAGGCAGAGGCGATAGAATAGTTGACGCCCTTAATCTTGAACGGCGTGGCAACACAGGCAGAGACTGTACTGGCCATAATTTGGGTGACACGATAGGGGCCAGCACGCTTGATACCGCGCTCGCGCATAACATCGATAGATTCTGTAAACATCTCGCCAGATACACCACCAGAACCCATTACTAGGCCTGTGCGCGGGTTAGAAACCATCTCTGGTGTCAATCCTGCATCGGCAATAGCGCGGTCGGTGGCTATATAGGCGTAAGAGGCTGAAGGACCCATAAAACGCAGAACTTTACGGTCGATATGATCTCTAGGATCTATGTCGAGGACCCCACCGACGTTACATCGTAGGCCCATTTCAGCGAAGTCTTCGCGACGTCGAATACCTGAAATACCTTCTCTCAGGGAGTGGGTGACAGACTGTTTATCATTGCCGAGACATGAAACAACACCAAGGCCCGTAATTACTGCACGTTTCATCGGTAATCCTCTTGAGTTCGATGGGAGTTCAAATAGTGGGATTTAAAAGTTGTCTGTACTTTCAAACAGGCCTACTTTTAAGTCTGTCGCAGAATAGATTTCGCGCCCATCCACCTCTACTGTGCCATCCGCAATGCCCATAACAAGTTTGCGTTGAATAAGACGGGTAAAGTCGATTTTATAAGTGACCTTCTTGGCGGTTGGTAGAATCTGGCCAAAGAACTTCACGTTGCCGGCACCCAGTGCACGGCCGCGGCCCTTGTTACCGTTCCAAACGAGGAAGAAGCCAACGAGCTGCCAGAGCGCATCTAGTCCAAGGCAACCGGGCATAACAGGATCACCTTCAAAGTGACAATCAAAGAACCACAGATCTGGAGTGATATCTATTTCAGCAATAATCTGGCCTAGGCCGTGTTTGCCGCCGTTATTGTTGATTTCAACAATACGGTCAATCATTAACATATTTGGGGCGGGTAGTTTGGCGTTGCCTTCGCCAAATAGTTCGCCGCGACTGCAGCCTAAAATTTCTTCTCTATTGTAGGAGGATTTGGGCTTAAAAGTCATAGGTTCCTTTGAGGTTTAGACTGAGGGGCGCATCGTACCCAGTAATCGCTTGGTCATCAACTATTTAACACGAGTAAAGTAGGCCAAAAGCCCCTTGAACAAGGGTAATTGTTAGATTTAAACGACATTTTAAGTTGACAGTTCGTCGGTGTCTCCCTAGCATTCGGCCCTCATATCAACCGTCCGCTAGGAATAAATGCTGCCCTTTCATAGAGCCGTTGAAGAAGAATTCTCTGCAGTCAATAAAATGATTGTCAGCCAGCTCCAATCCGATGTCGGACTGGTGGAGAATATCGGTCATTATATTGTTGATTCTGGAGGTAAGCGGCTGCGTCCTGTCGTCGTGTTGCTCAGTGCGCTGGCCAATGGTTACAAGGGCTCTGCGCATATTCAAATGGCAGCGGTTATCGAATTTATCCATACAGCAACGCTATTGCACGATGATGTGGTCGATGTATCGGCTCTGCGCCGCGGCCGTGAGACTGCCAATGCCCAGTGGGGCAACGCGCCCAGTGTATTGGTGGGTGATTTTCTGTATTCCCGTGCTTTTCAAATGCTCGTCACCATTGCTGATATGCCAATCATGGGTGTCATGGCAGATGCGACCAATGTTATTTCTGAGGGTGAAGTGCAGCAAATGGCCAATGCCGGCATTGCGGATATAAGCGAAGAGGTTTATTTTCAGGTTATCTACCGCAAAACCGCAAAGTTATTTGAGGCCGCGGCGCAGTCGGGCGCGATACTGGCCGATAAAGCACAGGCGGCGATGGCAGATTACGGTCGCCACCTGGGAATGGCATTTCAAATTGTTGATGATGTACTGGACTATCAGGGTGATGTTGAAAGCATCGGCAAAAATATTGGAGATGATTTAGCTGAGGGCAAAATGACATTGCCACTGATCTTTGCCAGAGACAAGGTTACGGCGGATCAGCGTGCGTTAATTTGCAGCGCAGTGGAGAATAAGACTGCGCAAGACTTCCCTGCTATTCTTGAAGCAGTACAGAGCTGCGGTGGTATTGCGTACAGTATGGAGCGTGCGCAGTTAGAGGCCGATCTTGCCAAGCAGGCGCTAAAGGATCTGCCCGACAGTCAATTTAAATCTGTGATGAGCGAATTAGCTGATTTTTCTGTGGCTCGTTCAATCTAAAGCTCGTATCTGGTCTGTTCTTGACCTCTTGGCTAACTAGCCGGATACGTTCCCCTGCAGCTGCAAATTATTACATAAACAATCTGGATTGTTTGTTAATATAATGTATAGTAAATGTTAGGCCGTTAATAGTGTTATTTGAGTGCTGTACTAACGAACCCGCAGTTTGAAAATAGTCGCTATTAGTAAAGTGTGTTTAAAATCTTCGGATTAGTTTGGTAGTATAAAACTCTGACTTCAGCTACCTAAATTCTACAAAAATTAAGGAGAATTGAGTGATAATCGGAATTCCTTCGGAAATTAAAACCGGTGAACAACGAGTCGCCATGTCCCCTGCTAATGTCCAGTCTCTGACCGACAAAAGCGTTAAGGTACTTTTACAAGCCAATGCCGGAAGTGCGGCGGGTTATCCAGATGCTGAATACACAGCTGCTGGTGCCACCATTACCGCAAACCGAAAAGAAATATTTGCCAGTGCAGATGTTATTTTGCAGGTTCAATCTTTTGGTTCCAACAATGAAAACTCTGATGTTGATTTGGCTAGCCTGAGAAAAGGCCAGCTGGTGATCGGCATGATGGATCCGCTGGCCTCACCTCAGGCCGCCCAAGCCGTTGCAGAAAAAGGCGCTAGTGCTATTGCACTGGAGCTGGTACCCCGCATCAGTCGTGCCCAGAGTATGGATGTACTCTCTTCCATGGCTACGCTGGCTGGTTACAAAGCTGTATTGATGGGCGCGTCTGCAGCGCCGCGTATCTTCCCTATGCTGATGACTGCTGCTGGCACCTTACAGCCAGCGCGGGTATTGATTATGGGAGTGGGCGTCGCGGGCTTGCAGGCCTGTGCTACAGCCAAGCGCCTCGGCGCGGTGGTTGAAGCCTACGATGTACGACCCGCCGCACGCGAGCAGATACTCTCTGTCGGTGCTAAGCCAGTAGAACTCGATCTAGATACCGGCGAATCTGAGGGTGCAGGAGGCTACGCCAAAGAGCAGGGCGAAGATTTCTTGCGGCGTCAGCGCGAGTTGATGACTGAAGTTGTCGCTCAGCAAGATATTATTATTACTACAGCTGCAATCCCCGGCGCTAAATCCCCGATTCTGGTGACCGAAGATATGGTTAAAGCGATGAAACCTGGTGCGGTGATCGTGGATCTGGCTGCGGAGCGCGGCGGTAACTGTGATTTGACCGAGCAGGGTAAGACAGTGGTAGCCCATGATGTGACCATTCTGGGGCCAGAAAATATACCCTCAGACCTAGCCTTTCACGCCAGTCAGATGTACGGCAAAAACATGCAGACATTACTTGAGTTAATTCTTGATGATGAGGGCAACCTCAGCCTCGACTTTAATGATGAGATTGTCGCCGGTACCGTTGTTGCCCATCAGGGCGAGGTGCCACACGCACATATGCGCAAACTACTCAATCTGCCAGAACTACAGTCGGAAGGAGCATAAAACATGGAAATCCTGATTCTTTTATTAGCACTATTTGTGCTGTCGTTATTTCTCGGTGTCGAACTTATCACCAAGGTCCCACCAACTCTGCATACACCATTGATGTCTGGTACCAATGCGGTTTCCGGCATCACGCTGGTTGGCGCACTGTTAGCGGCGGGTGGCGACGGTTCGCCAATGCTGGTCAATGTACTGGGCTTTATTGCAGTGACACTGGCTACAATTAACGTCGTTGGTGGCTATCTTGTAACTAATCGCATGCTTGCCATGTTTAAGAGGAAGTAAGCGATGAATCCTAATCTTATTAATTTTATTTACCTCGTCGCTGGCGTGCTGTTTATTCTTGGTATCAAAGGCTTAACCAAACCAAAAACGGCAGTGCGCGGCAATATGCTCTCTGCTTTGGGTATGCTTCTGGCGGTAGCAGTTACACTGCTCACCATCAACGAAGTCGACTATCGCTATATTGTTGCTGGTGTAGTCGTTGGCTCGTTGGTGGGTAGCATAATGGCGCTGCGTATCCAAATGACTTCCATGCCACAGATGGTTGCATTGCTCAATGGCTTTGGTGGTGGTGCGTCGCTGACCATTGCGCTGGCCGAGTACTTCAGCACGCTGGGCGCGGCACCCACTTCAATGGCGGATATTTTGGTGCCAGTGGTTGCCGACAGCAGTGCCTTCGGTGTTGGTACAGAGGGAACTTTTGCACTGATTGCTATTGGTCTCACGGTAATGATTGGTGCGCTCACATTGACCGGTAGTTTTATTGCTTTTGCCAAGCTTCAAGAGCTGATGAAGAAAAGCTATGGCTTACCAGGTGGCCCTGTTGGCAATGCTATTTTAGTTCTAGGTGCACTGACTGCAGTGGTTTATCTGGTCCTCAATCCGGGCAATATGGCCGCTATGCTGGCTATTGTAGGATTGGCACTATTGCTTGGGCTGTTCTTGGTGATGCCGATTGGCGGCGCCGATATGCCAGTGGTGATTGCGCTTTTAAATTCCTACTCAGGGATTGCCGCTGCATTAGCCGGATTTATTTTGGGCAATACCGTACTGATTATTGCTGGCTCACTGGTAGGTACCTCGGGTCTAATTCTTACGCAGATTATGTGCGTAGCCATGAACCGTTCCCTAGCCAATGTGCTGTTTGGGAAAATGGCCGCCGGTGGTGAGACCATTGATGCCGATGAAGTCTATGCCGGCAAGGTAAAGAGCGCACAGCCAGATGAGGTGGCACTCATGCTAGAGATTGCCCAGCGAGTTGTTATTGTGCCCGGCTATGGTATGGCTATGGCTCAGGCTCAGCATGCGGTGCGAGAACTTGCAGACGCAATGGAAGCCAAAGGTGTGGAAGTGGAATACGGTATTCACCCAGTGGCTGGCCGTATGCCCGGGCATATGAATGTTCTGCTCGCCGAAGCCGAGGTCCCGTACGATAAGCTGGTAGAGATGGACAGAATCAACCCGACATTTGAAGATACAGATGTGGTTATTATCATTGGTGCCAATGATGTAACTAACCCAATGGCCCGCGAGTCTGAGGGTAGCCCAATTTACGGTATGCCAATTCTCAATGTTGACAAAGCTAAAAATGTGATTGTGATAAAACGTTCATTAAGCCCAGGGTTTGCTGGATTACCCAATCCACTATTTGCCATGGATCACACGCTAATGGTCTATGGGGATGGCAAAAAAGCTGTAGTAGAGATGACGACTGCCCTTAATCAAGCTTAGTAATACAAAACATCGATAAATCTAAAGCCCCGCCATTTGGTGGGGCTTTTTTGTTGGTTATGCTCCGCCACCCCAGCGAAGGCGGGAAACTCTGAGAATCTACATCAACGCTTTAATCCCAACCATTGAAAATCGACTCAGTAGTCCCCAACTAATATAACAGGCAAGAACAGATAAATTTAGAGAGTAACCATGCGCATAGATAAACTAACCAATCAGCTGCAAACCGCACTGGCGGACGCCCAGTCAATTGCTGTGGGTAATGACCACTCGGCTATTGAACCGGTCCATCTGTTGTTAGCATTATTAAACCAGCAGGGCGGCAGTATTCGGCCCATTCTTAACCGCGCCGGTTTTGATGTGATTGGCCTGCAGAAAATGCTTAATAATCAACTTGATCAAGTCGCTAAGGTCAGTGCACCCACAGGCGAAGCAAACCTTTCACAGGATCTTGGTCGTCTAATGAATATGGCCGATCGGGCTGCTCAGCAAAAAGGCGATGAGTATATTTCCAGTGAAATACTGCTGATGGCAGCATTGGAAGATAAGGGCATAACCGGTAAAACCCTGGCTAAATTTGGTGATACAGGCAAAGCAAAAACCGCCATCGAATCGGTTCGTGGTGGCGATAATGTCAATGACCCAGATGCCGAGAGTCAGCGTGAGGCTCTAGATAAATACACCATAGATCTGACTGAGCGTGCCGAAGTTGGCAAGCTTGATCCGGTGATTGGTCGTGACGATGAGATTCGTCGCACCATTCAGGTATTGCAGCGCCGCACCAAAAACAACCCCGTCCTTATCGGCGAACCCGGTGTGGGTAAAACAGCCATAGTCGAAGGACTAGCTCAACGCATTATTAATGGCGAAGTACCTGAAGGATTAAAAAACAAACGAGTTCTGACATTAGACTTAGGTGCATTGTTGGCCGGTGCAAAATTCCGCGGCGATTTTGAAGAGCGATTAAAAGCAGTACTTAAAGATTTGGCCAAACAGGAAGGGCAGATTATTTTATTTATTGATGAAATTCATACCATGGTCGGTGCTGGTAAAGCCGAGGGTGCAATGGATGCAGGCAATATGCTGAAGCCAGCACTGGCCCGCGGTGAACTCCACTGTGTGGGTGCCACCACCCTAGATGAATATCGCAAGTTTATTGAAAAAGATGCTGCACTTGAGCGACGCTTCCAAAAAGTGCTGGTCGAAGAGCCCAATGAAGAAGATACCGTGGCCATACTGCGCGGTCTTAAGGAACGCTATGAGGTGCATCATGGTGTCGAGATTACAGACAGCGCCATTGTGGCCGCAGCAAAACTCTCTCAGCGCTATATCACTGATCGCCAGTTGCCGGATAAAGCCATTGATCTCATTGACGAGGCCGGCAGTCGTATACGTATGGAAATTGACTCTAAGCCAGAGGAGATGGATCGCTTAGAGCGACGTCTTATTCAGCTTAAAATCGAACGAGAGGCGGTAAAAAAAGATAAAGACGCCGCCGCACAGAAACGCCAACAAAAACTCGAAGACGATATTGCCGAACTGAGTAAAGAATACGCCGACCTAGAAGAAATTTGGAAAGCCGAAAAGGCTTCTATGCAAGGCTCTACCCATATTAAATCTGAATTAGAGCAGGCCAAAGTCAATTTGGAAGCCGCTCATCGCTCTGGTGATTTAGAAAAAATGGCGCAGATCCAATACAGTATTATTCCCGAATTAGAAAAGCAGCTCAGTAGCGCTAGTAGCGAGGCGCAGGCTGAGAAGCGCCTACTGAGAAACAAGGTTACCGAAGAGGAGATAGCTGAAGTCGTTGCCAAGTGGACCGGAATACCAGTGTCTAAAATGCTTGAAGGTGAGCGTGACAAATTACTGCGTATGGAAGATTCATTGCACAAACGGGTTATGGGTCAGAGCGAGGCGGTGGTTGCAGTGTCCAATGCGGTGCGTCGTTCCCGCGCCGGTTTGGCCGACCCTAATCGACCCAATGGATCATTTTTATTCTTGGGACCAACTGGCGTGGGTAAAACTGAGCTCTGTAAGTCGCTGGCTGAGTTTCTATTTGATAGCGAAGATGCAATGGTTCGCATTGATATGTCAGAGTTTATGGAAAAACACTCTGTAGCAAGGCTAATAGGTGCACCTCCAGGCTATGTAGGTTATGAGGAGGGCGGCTATCTCACCGAGGCTGTCCGTCGTCGTCCCTACTCAGTGCTGCTGTTAGATGAGGTCGAAAAAGCGCATGCCGATGTGTTTAATATTTTACTTCAGGTGTTGGACGATGGTCGTTTAACTGATGGTCAGGGCCGCACTGTAGATTTTAAAAATACAGTAATCGTGATGACCTCTAATTTGGGATCGGATGTTATTCAGCTGCTCGCGGGTGAGGAGAACTACGATATTATGAAGTCGGCGGTTATGGACGTGGTGAGTGGGCATTTCCGTCCCGAGTTTATTAACCGTGTTGATGAGTCAGTAGTATTTCATCCACTGGCTAAGGATGAGTTGCGCGGTATCGCGTCTGTGCAGATTGAATTGTTAAACAGGCGATTGGGTGAGCATGATCTAAAACTACAGTTGAATGACGCGGTGTTGGATAAGCTTCTCGAAGCAGGTTTTGACCCTATCTATGGTGCAAGACCCTTAAAGCGTGTGATTCAGCAGCTGATTGAAAACCCCCTAGCCGAAAGTATTTTGGCGGGCCACTTTGTGGCTGGGGCCGAAATAACTGGTAGCCTCAAAGAGGGTAAGGTGGTGTTTTCTTAATCGAAAAATCAATCATCCTAGTGCTTTTTATGCTGTTAGGGTGAGGCCTTTTCTACTGTTATGTTGAGCGTAGCGAAACGCCTTGAGATCCTTCACTTCGTTCAGGATGACAGTGCGGATGGTTCAGGGTGAGAGGATAGTGTATGTGGATCTGACGTGAGCTTACAAATATCCAACCAACGGGTCACCGCCTGAATAACTTGTTAGGCTTGCCAGTGAGTCTATAAACAAATAAAACAATTCTGCCTGAGACGATACATCCAGCTTGGCATAACTGTTTTTGCGATGTAGTTTTACCGTCTCTGGTGAAATACCCAGCCGCTCGGCAATCGACTTGGTTGAGTGGCCATGCAAAAAAAGTTGCACTACCTGAGACTCTCGACCGGTTAAATAAGCGGTACCAAAATGCTTTAGTGCGCTGTCCAGTTGTTTTGGTAGGTGGTTTTCTCGGCTGTTACTGTTTGGTGCTTGGCCAATCCACTGCTGTTTGCAGATAGCCTCAATAACGTCATTGATATCATTGAGTATGCTGATCTGGGTGCGGTTAAAACGCTGGGTCAAGGACATACGGCTTAATGAAATATTAAGAAACTCTGTCGGTGATAGATGGATAATATAGCCGACTTCATCGTTGATGTCGGTGTATTTAAAATAGTTACGATAATATTCAGTCTTCTCAAAACCCTCAGGTGCTAAATCGGACAGGCGATGAAAGCCTGATGTCTTCTGATCAACTGCGGCGCGATAGAATGGGTCTAGTACAAAGGCACCGTTGATAAAGCGGTCAATTTGCGTGGCGCGTTCCTGAGGTGGAATATCGTTGTAGTAAAATACCGGAGTTACATTAATGCGGTAATGGAAAATTACCGCATCGTCAAAAGGCACCAGACTTTTTAGCATGCTCACTAGCAGTGAGGGCAGGCGATCACTGCCGATTTCAGGCATGATCGCTGCTAGGTTCTGGCTAAAGTCTAAAAGATGACTGCACATCTAAAGTGCCCTTTGATTTATGCTTGAAACTGCTCGGGATTCATGAACATCAGGCGTACTACTAAGCAATCATCAAATGGCTCGACAGACATCATCAGCACATTGATATTTTCACCAATCTGAACACCGCTGGGTAGATTGAATAACAGACCGCCATTTGCTTCATTGGTTAAAGTGCGCAGCTCTTTAAGCTCTTTGTCTTTGCGCACCTCAGTCTCAAATTTTTGTAATAGAGACCTAAGTGAGAGCTCAAAGTTTGGGTAGTTAAACTGACCGCGATATTCACTGCGTTCCAATTCCAACTTAATGGGAATAGTGGCGCCACTTTTTTCTGCTTTAAGCTCTCCAGCGCGAACTCGAGCACCTGTTTTGAGTTCCTTAAACAGTTTCTTCGCCTCTTCTGGTTTCTGCTGGATAAATCCAGCGACCAGCAGATTGGAGCCTAAATTAAATAATTTACGAGAGTCGATATTAATTGTTTGTTGTTCAGTCATTGCTTTTCACATAAGTCAGAATAAAAAACTGACTCTACCCGAAACCTCCAGTAAATGTAATAGCTCTAGGCTGTTTTGTTAATCGGATTAGTCGGTTATAGCCATACCGGGGTCGTTTTTAACAGGGTTGCCAGCTGTCCGAGTTCACTACTATGCAGGCCTCGATTGACAGCCTAGTTTTTACTGCTTTTTAGGGACCTTAATTAGCCGCAGAAACGGAAGTTTAGGTGTATAGTTTTTGTTTAGGCTCTGTCGTTAACTAAACGTGATATGAGGCATCAGAATCAGCCATGGCTATAAGCGCATTCGATTTATTCAAGGTGGGTATCGGACCATCCAGTTCCCATACTGTGGGACCAATGCTGGCTGCAAATCAATTTGCCGGTGCGTTGCAGTCTTCGGGTCTATTGCCTCGGGTGAGTCGTATCCAAGCTGAGATGTTTGGTTCGCTGGGGGCCACAGGTAAAGGTCATGGCACGCCCAAGGCGGTGTTATTGGGGCTGGAAGGGGAGTTGCCCGAGTCGGTCGATGTGCCTTCGATAGCCAGTCGCGTTAAAGCCATACGTGACAACCATCGCTTGGCACTCTGCGGAAGTCACAGTATCGATTATAATCATGAGGCGGATTTCTTTTTGCACCGTCGCAAAGTATTGCCTTTTCATTCCAATGGCATGGTTTTTACAGCGTTTGATAGTCTTGGACATGAACTTAATAAGCGAACCTTTTATTCGGTGGGTGGCGGCTTTGTAGTCGATGAGTCGGCCGCGGATGCTGACTTCATTATTGAAGATAGTCGTGTTACGGCCTATCCCTTTGAGTCTGCAGCTGATTTATTGGCTCTGTGTGAGCAACACAGCCTGAGTATTTCTGACCTGATGCTGGAAAATGAAAAGGCTTGGCGCCCAGAGCAGGAGACCCGCGATGGTTTGTTGAATCTTTGGGATGTGATGCAGAACTGCGTGACCAACGGTATTAGCAAGGGCGGTACCTTACCCGGTGGGCTCAATGTGCCGCGTCGTGCTCGAGAGTTGCACCAGCAATTGTTGAGCAGGCCGGAAGCGTCGCTGTCAGACCCGCTCTCTGTATTGGATTGGGTCACTCTCTATGCCTTAGCGGTCAATGAAGAAAATGCTGCGGGTGGCAGGATTGTTACGGCGCCTACCAACGGTGCGGCCGGTATTATTCCGGCTGTGATGCATTACTTTATGCGTTTTGTACCAAAGGCCTCTGATGAGGCTGTGGTCCGATTTTTATTAACAGCATCGGCGATTGGCATCCTGTATAAAAAGAATGCTTCTATCAGCGGTGCTGAAGTCGGTTGTCAGGGTGAGGTGGGGTCAGCCTGCTCCATGGCGGCTGGGGCATTGGCGGAAGCATTGGGTGGTACACCGGCGCAGGTCGAGAATGCTGCCGAAATTGGTATGGAGCACAATCTGGGGCTAACCTGCGATCCTATAGGTGGACTGGTGCAAGTGCCCTGTATTGAGCGCAATGCTATGGGGGCAGTCAAAGCCATCCATGCCGCGCGAATGGCCATGCGCGGTGATGGTTCTCACTTTGTATCGCTGGATAAGGTGATTCAAACTATGCGTAAGACCGGCGAGGATATGCACAGGCACTACAAAGAAACATCTCGTGGTGGTTTGGCAACCCAAGTGCTAGAAGTACCGGTCAATATTATTGAGTGCTAACCAACAAGCCTAGTCAATCAACCCGTACTTTTCGCCTAGTATCTGAATAATCTCAGCTTTCGGATTATCAGACATTACCAGTGGTTCACCTGTTATCTTTTCAGCAAGGCTCATATAGGTATTGGAGACTTCCATAATAACGGCCTCTGGCAGGGCATTATCTGCAGCCAGTGCCAGGCGCTCCTGCATACGGTTTTTATCCAGTAAAATATCCGGATCCGGAAAATGGTTGAGCAGCAGTTGACGGAAACCCTCTTTTGAGTTTTCTACAACCTTACCCTCTCGGTAAGATGGCCCATCCCAGATGCGCGATGAATCCGGGGTGCCGACTTCATCCATATAGATCAGTTTTTCGTTGCCAGCTTTGTCAGTCACATAACCAAACTCAAACTTGGTATCAATAAATATCTGATCGAGTTTTGCCAGTTCGCTGCTAATCACGTCAAAGCCTTCGCTGAGCAGTTTTTCATAGACATCAATATCAGCGGGAGATTTAAATTGAAAGCTCTGATAGTTTTTTTCAATATCCGCGCGTGACACGTTGACATCATCAACTTCGGGCACACCAGGAATATCCTTAAGGATACCTTTAGTGGAGGGCGTGATAAGCAGCTCGGGAAGCGATTGATCTTTTTGCAGACCATCGGGCAAGCTAATACCGCAGAAATCACGCTCGCCCTTGGCATAGGAGCGCCACATAGAACCAGTAATGTATTGGCGACAAATAGCTTCAATCATTACCGGTTTGGCTTTTTGTACAATCCATACCAGAGGGTGGGGCACATCCAGAATATGACTGTCAGCCAGACCCTGTTCACGAAACATTTTGAACCACTGATTAGAGATCGCGTTTAACGCTGCTCCTTTACCCGGCACACCCTGAATGCCCCCTTCACCATGCCAGATACATTCAAAGGCAGAGATACGGTCGCTAATGACCATAATCGCCAGCGGTGAATCAGGTGCTACCTCATAGTTGTTCTCAGCGATCAAGCGGCGGCTATCGGCCTCCGTCAGCCAGTACACTGAGCGGACTTTACCGCTGTGCACGGGCTCATCAGTGCGAATGGGAAGATCGTTATTTACGGCTAATACTTTATCAGCAAGACTCATATTTGGGTGCCTTGGTTGTTGATTTAAACGGGGTTGAACTTGAGATGAGGATGGTACCAACTCGGATTCCATGGAGCAAAGAAAAAGTTATGGCCCTATCGAGTTTATTTCCCGTACATTGTAGTAGATGATGGTGATAAACAGCTAACTGGGATTGAGAATGGCAACTATTTTAGTGACTGGCGGCAGTGGTTTTATTGGGCGGGTTTTTTGTCGTCGTGCCCTGGATCAAGGCTGGCGAGTGATTGTTTTGACGCGTAATTCAAAGGCTGCGGCGAAAAGACTGCCCTTGCGGGTTGAGTTGATAGAGAGATTGTCAGATCTGGATGAGGATCTTCGCGTAGAGGTTGTTGTTAACTTGGCAGGCCAGCCTCTGGCTGAGGGTCGTTGGACTGAGGCGCGCAAACGTCAGTTTATAGAGAGTCGAGTTAACAGCACCCAGCAGCTATTTGACTTTTTTAGCGTTCGAAAATTAAAGCCCAAGGTGGTCATAAGCGGCTCGGCCGTTGGCTACTATGGACCGGGAGAGCAGCCTGTCGATGAGACAGCAGCGGGTTCCGATGGTTTTTCTCATGATCTATGCCGACAATGGGAAGCGAGTGCAGCGCAGTTTGAAGCACTGAGTTGCAGAGTTTGTTATGTGCGTACAGGCATAGTGTTAGGTGATGAGGGCGCTCTGGCAAAAATGGTACCTGCTTTTAAGCTTGCTTTGGGTGGGCCAATGGGCACTGGAAACCAGTGGATGTCGTGGATACATATTGAGGACATGGTCAGCCTGTTAGTGCACTGTATTAATTGCGAAGGGCTGGTCGGTGCGGTTAATGCCACAGCACCAAATCCAGTAACCAATCAGCAGTTTAGTAAAACATTGGGTGCCGTACTCAGGCGCCCGGCAATTTTCCCCATGCCTGCACCGGTGGTTAAGTTATTGTTCGGTGAAATGGGCGAGGAGCTCCTATTACAGGGTCAATCTGTTTTACCTAGAAAACTTAAAGATAGTGGGTTTGACTTTAAGTATTCTAATTTGCATAGTTGTTTAAGCCAAATATTGGGCTGATTTAGCGTAAAAAGAGTTGGGGCATTTGCGGAAGTACGTATAATTACCATCCCCAATATCCGTCAATAAATAACAGGAATTTGAAAATGAGTAGTACATTTGCCGGTAAAACCGTAATTATCACGGGCGCTTCAGCCGGAGTAGGTGCAGCCTGTGCTCGAGCTTTTGCCGCGCAAAATGCTAAATTGGTGCTTTGTGCTCGCGGGCGTGCAGGACTCAATGCCATTGCTAAAGAACTGCGCCCAATCTGTGAAGTAATGACCAGTGCTATGGATGTTGCAGATACAGCTCAGTGCCTGAAATTACTTAAAAAAGCAGAGACCAAATTTGGTGCTGTTCATGTCGTGGTAAACAACGCTGGTATGCATGCTAGGGGCGATCTGGAAACTGTTGATCCCGGTGATGTTGCAGCTATGGTAGATATCAATTTGCGTGCACCTATGGTGCTGTCCTGTGCGGCCATTCCCTTTTTGAATCGCGCCGGTTCTGGTGCCATTGTGAATATTGGTTCACTGGCTGGCCGCGCGCCATTGCAGGGTGCTGCGACTTATTCTGGCACTAAGGCCGGTTTGCGCGCCTTTAGCTATGCCTTGGCCGACGAGTTAAAAGACGCAGGCATCAACGTTGGTGTGGTTTCTCCTGGCCCGATCGATACCGGTTTTATTATGGATGAGATTGATAAGGTCGAAGATATTGTGTTCTCTCAGCCCATGAGTTCCGCAGAGCAGGTTGCCGATGCTGTGATCAGTATTGCGGCTGGTGAAGAAGTTGAAATTTCGCTGCCAGCGGCAAGTGGTAAGTTGACTACCCTAAGCTATCTCTTCCCTAACTTGCGTCGTCGTTTACGTCCCAAGCTCTATGCGCAGGGCCGTAAAAACAAAGAAAAATACCGCAATCGACAGAGTCAGCAAGAGGCGTCATAAACAGCCGATGAAATTAAACTATACCGAACAGGGAAGTGGTGCAGCAATTATTCTGATGCATGGTATGTTTGGCTCTCTCAGTAATCTGGGCAATCTGGCCAAGCTGATGGCGCAGAGCTTCCGTGTTATCAGCGTAGATTTGCGCAACCATGGCGATTCACCTCATGAGGATGATATGGATCTGGCACTGATGGCGGCAGACATTGTCGAATTAATCAGTGATCTCGATCTGTCCAGTACCATTCTTATCGGCCATTCTCTGGGTGGCAAGATCGCTATGCAAGTGGCGTTAAATAATCCTCAGCTGGTTAAGCAACTGGTGGTTGCCGATATTTCGCCTGTGGATTACCCGCAAACTAATAATGCACCTGCTCTCGATGCGCTCTCTGCACTGTCTGGATTGCAGGTGGCTAGCCGCCGTGCCGCTGATGAGATTATAAGCCAGCATGTTGCGGATCAGATGACTAGAGCGTTCCTGCTTAAAAACCTCGCCCGCAATGCAGATGGACAATTTAGTCTCAAACTCAATATGGATTCAATTGTAAAAAACTACGGCACCAGCCTGGTTGCCGCGCCCACGGGGATGCCATTTGAGGGGCCAACGTTATTTTTGAAAGGGGAAACCTCGGCCTATATTCAGCAAAAGCACCGGCCCGTTATCGATGGGCTATTTCCCAATGCGCAGTTGCAGGTAATCGCCGGTGCGGGCCACTGGCTGCATGCTGAAAAGCCGGTTACTTTTAATAACTTGGTTAACAGCTTTCTTGTCGCAAACCGCTGAACAAATATCTAAAGCATAGTAGACTCACGCTGAAAAAATTTATCCTTAGGAAAAAATAATGTTTGAAACGTTAAAGCCAGTTGGCATGGACCCAATTTTGGGATTAATGGCGGCATTTCGTGCTGATACCCGTGAACAAAAAATTGATCTGGGCGTAGGTGTTTATCAGGATGACCGCGGCCGCACGCCAGTAATGGCTTCGGTAAAAGAAGCTGAAGCCAAGCTTATGGAGCTAGAGCTAACTAAGTCCTACCAGGGCATAGCCGGTGACCCAGATTACAATCTGCGCATGCTACAGCTATTGTTCGGCGCTGATCACAGCATACTTAGCTCGGACCGGGTGAAAACTATTCAGGCGCCCGGTGGCTCTGGAGCCCTGCGTGTTGGCGCGGAAGTTATTCAACGTGCGACGCCAAATGCCAGGCTTTGGGTGGGCGTGCCGACTTGGCCAAATCATATCCCGCTATTGGGTAGTGCTGGCTTTGAGATTGAAGAATATCCCTATTACGACATGGTGACCCATCAGATTGATAGCGATGCCATGATGGAAACATTACGTCAGGTACCTGCGGGCGATATGGTGCTTTTGCATGGCTGCTGCCACAACCCAACTGGGGCCGATCTTTCCAATGAGCAGTGGGATCAGATTGCTGATCTGGCCTTAGAGCGTGGTTTTATTCCGTTTATTGATACGGCTTATCAGGGTTTGGGCAATGGCCTAAATGAAGATGCCTACGGAATGCGCATGATGGCTGAGAGATTGCCTGAGTTAGTGATTGCCTCGTCTTGTTCTAAGAACTTTGGCCTCTATCGTGAGCGCACAGGTTCCATTACCTTTATTGCCGAGAACCCTCAGCAGGTAGACATTGTGGCTAGTCAGGCTATGTCTATTGCGCGACAAATTTATTCTATGCCGCCAGCCCACGGTGCGCTTCTGGTGTCGCTGATACTGGGTGACGATCAATTGCGAGCTAACTGGCAGGCTGAATTGGAAGAGGTACGTCTGCGTATTAAGTCAATGCGCAGTTTGCTAACTAGCGGCATTCAGGGCAATTCAGCTGGTATCGACTTTAGCCATATAGAGCGGCAGAATGGTATGTTCTCATTTTTGGGGATCAGTAGCGCCGAGTTGGAACGGCTGCGCGAAGAATTTGGCATCTATATAGTGTCATCGACACGCGTTAATCTGGCGGGTATTAATTCGAGTAATATTGGCTACGTCAGCGAGTCAATGAATACCGTACTAAGGTAAGGCAGAACATGTTTTTTGCAGCACCTCCTCAATATGGAGGGTGCTGCAATCAATGCGAATATCAGCGTAGCGTTTATACAATACAGAGCGCTCTTCAAATAGATCTTCAAAGCTTTGGTCTGGACGGCGGGCAATGCCTCTGGTGTTAAAGTTTGAGATTCTCTGCTCTAGCTCAGCTAGGGGCACATCAAGAAATACCACCGTTGCATCCTGTTTTAAATGCGCCATGCCTGCTTCAGAGTACACCGCACTGCCGCCGGTAGAGACCACTTTGCCACTGATATCTTCAGCTAACAGCACCTGCTCCTCGATACTGCGCAGTGCTAGATAACCCTGTTGGTCAGTAATATTTTGCAATGTCCGGCCTTCGCGCACCTGAATGCTGACATCGGTATCGATAAAATCGAGGCCAAGTTCCTTCGCCAGCAGAATACCTATGGTGCTTTTTCCAGCACCGGGCATACCGATTAAAACCACAGCATCTGCCTGCATATCTTTCTCCTCTATTACCTCAAGCCGGTTACACTAGCCCAAACTCGTCATACCAGTGAAGGCTGGTATCCAATGTCAGTATCTGCGGCTATTATGCCTGAAAGTGAGTGAAATCATCCTACAGCAGGTATAATTACCGCTACAGTTTTGGAAGCCCATGATATGTCACATTTTAAGCGCATAGGATTACTCGGCAGCCTCGATGTTGCAGAGGTCAAAGAGTCGCTACAGAAACTAGAATCTTTCTTGGTCTCACAGGGTCGCGAAGTTGTCTATGAAGAACAGGCCGCCAAGCTAGTGGACTGGACGGTCGATAAGACGCTGCCCATCGAAGAATTTGCAGGGGCAATTGATCTGGGTATTGTTGTCGGCGGCGATGGCAGTATGCTGAGTGCCTGTCGCAAGATGGCCGCTAGTGGCATACCGCTACTGGGTATTAATCGTGGTCGTCTAGGCTTTCTTACCGATATATCGCCAGATGAAATCGAAGCGCGTGTGATGCCGGTGCTTAATGGCGAATATAAACAGACTAGACGCTTTATGCTTGAGACTAGTGTTACGCGCAATGGTCAGCAGATCGGTACTGGCACCGCGCTTAACGATATTGTGCTGCATCCAGGTATGTCGGTACGCATGATGACCTTTGAACTCTATGTTGACGGTGAATTTGTCTACAGTCAGCGCTCCGATGGCCTTATTGTTGCCACGCCCACAGGATCTACAGCCTATGCGCTGTCTGCTGGTGGGCCATTATTGTTCCCTGAATTAGATGCGATTGTGGTGGTACCGTTAAACCCCCATACGCTAAGCAGTCGACCAATTGCTCTGCATGGTGATGCACAGATTGAGCTGCGTGTTAGTTCCAGGAATGAATTACACCCACTTATAACCTGCGATGGTCACAATGACTTTATGACCGAACCCGGTGATATTATTACCATCCAAAAACATGCCAATGATATCCAGCTTATTCACCCCAAGGACAATAATTTTTATGGGGTTTGTCGGTCTAAATTGGGCTGGGGCAGTCGACTCGGCGTAAAACGATAAACCATTGAAAACTTGGACAATTTAGCATCATGTCGCAACCGCTTAATTGGCGATTAGCCGCCAGACAAAATCCCGCTGTGTCCCTGTTAATTATCGCTAGTGTATCGGGTGGCCTGATCGCCTCATTTTTGCCGCAACTACAGCACGTTCTCTTTTTTGGCAGTCTGGCCTCAGGGGAATACTGGCGTCTAATCACGCCAATATTTCTACACTTTGGTTTAGTCCATCTGGTATTTAATTGCCTTTGGTTGAGTATGCTCGGCAGTCGTATTGAGCAGCTTACCAGCTCACTGCACCTAATATTACTGGTCCTTCTAAGCGGGGCTATTTCTAATATGGCGCAGTTTGTCTGGTCTGGTAGTGTTTATTTTGGCGGCATGTCGGGAGTGGTCTATGCGCTGCTGGGCTATATTTGGATTAAGCAAAAAATAGTGCCCCATCCGTTGTTGCAATTGCCGCCTGGGATAGTCGGTTTTATGCTCGGCTGGCTACTGGTCTGTATGACCGGTATTCTCGACCTATTGATGGGTGTAGGGGTGGCCAATGCCGCGCATCTGGGCGGGTTGGTGATTGGTATGTTACTGGGCTGTATATTTGGCCTCACGAGACGATTTAAAAAAGGGTAGTCAGTATGGATTTAAAACAACTTCTCGACAGTATTACCCCAGAGGTTTACGAAAGCCTAAAGCGCGCGATAGAAATTGGTAGGTGGCCCGATGGGCGAGTACTTGGTGAGGGTCAGAAAGAGTTGTGCATGCAAGCGGTTATAGCCTATGACGAGCGCAAGCCGCTAGAGCAGCGCACCGGTTATGTTCCGCCTAAAGTTTCGGCCTGTGCACCAGAGGTGCCAGAATCAACGCCAATTAAATGGAAAAACTAATGTCAGTCGAAGCCTCAGGTCATCTGTCGAAAATGGAAGCCAGCTTAGATACTGAGGGGAGTGTGGATTATCAACTGCCTATAGATGATCAGCGTATCGGCATGAATACATTGATAGGTCAGACTATTTCCATCGAGCATATAGGTGATATTCACTGCATTCACTGCGGACGCCGCACAAAGAAAAGTTTTAGTCAGGGCTATTGCTACCCCTGTTTCAGCAAACTACCTCAGTGCGATACCTGCATTATGAGTCCGGAGAAATGCCATTTTCACCATGGTACCTGCCGCGATCCAGAATGGGGCGAGAAGTATTGTTTTACCGATCACTTTGTTTATCTGTCGAATACCTCGGGCGTAAAAGTAGGAATTACTCGAGGCACACAGTTGCCCACTCGCTGGATAGATCAGGGTGCTACCCAGGGTCTTCCTATTTTTAGAGTGCAGACCCGTTATCAGGCAGGTTTGATTGAAGACTGTATACGTGAGCATATTGCGGATAAAACCCATTGGCAGAAAATGTTAAAAGGCAATTCGGACTCTGTTGATTTGCACTCGCTGCGTGATGAGTTAATGGCCAAGTCAGAGGACGGGCTAGAATTTCTCGAGCAGGAACATGGCCTGCAAGCATTGCAGCGTTTATATAATGAAAATATTACTGAGATTAAATTCCCCGTTGAGCAATTTCCCGAGAAGGTAAAAAGTTTAAACCTCGACAAACAGCCCTTGGTAGAGGGTGTTTTACAGGGCATAAAAGGCCAGTACCTTATTATGGATACTGGTGTTATCAATATACGTAAATTCACTGCTTACAATGTTAAGTTCACCGCCTAAGGTAAAAAGGGTTTTTAAATGAGAGATGCAGCACCACAGACAATCTATCTAGACGATTATAAAGTAAGCCCTTTTCTAATTAAAAAAACGGATTTGGTATTTGACTTGGGTGAGGACAGTACGCGCGTTACGGCTTCCTTAAATATTGCGCGCAACCCTGATAGCGACCAGCAAGATGGGCCTTTGATTTTACATGGTAGTGAAGGTTTAGATTTGCAGTCTATGCACATCGATAGCCAGCTGATATCTACAGGCGACTATAGCCGCGACTCTGATTCGCTGACGATAAGCAACGTACCAGATAGCTGTGTGGTGACCACTGAGGTGCTTATAAAGCCCCAGCTAAATACCACTATGAAGGGCCTTTACCGCTCGCGCACCATGTACTGTACTCAGTGTGAAGCTGAGGGTTTTCGTGAAATCACCTATTATTTAGATCGTCCAGATGTAATGTCTGAATTCACCACCAAGGTGATCGCCGATAAAGATACCTATCCCGTTTTACTGTCTAATGGTAATCCCACTGAACGTGGTGACCTTGACGGCGGTAAGCACTTTGTTACCTGGCATGATCCATTTAAAAAACCAGCGTACCTATTTGCATTGGTGGCAGGCACTTTGGCTGTAGTGGAGGATAGCTTTACCACTATGTCTGGGCGCGATATCAAGCTGCAGATTTTTGTCGAAGAAAAAGATTTAGATAAATGTGCTCATGCCATGCTGTCGTTAAAAAACTCTATGCGCTGGGACGAGCAGACCTATGGGCGCGAATACGATCTTGATATTTTTATGATCGTCGCAGTTGATGATTTCAATATGGGGGCCATGGAAAATAAAGGTCTGAATATCTTTAATACTTCAGCGGTACTGGCCAATCCAAAAACGACAACCGATGCTGCTTTTCAACGTGTCGAGGCCATTGTTGCCCATGAGTATTTCCATAACTGGTCCGGCAATCGAGTAACCTGCCGCGATTGGTTTCAGCTGAGCTTAAAAGAAGGATTTACGGTTTATCGAGATTCACAATTTTCTGCGGATATGAATTCGGCGACTGTAAAGCGTATTGAAGACGCCTCCTATTTACGCACCCATCAGTTTGCCGAAGATGGCGGCCCCATGTCTCATCCGGTACAGCCAGATTCCTATATGGAGATCAATAATTTCTATACCTTAACGGTTTATGAAAAGGGCTCGGAAGTCGTGGGTATGATTCGCACTCTATTGGGCCCAGCGACCTTTAGAAAAGGCAGTGATCTGTACTTTGATCGCCATGACGGCCAGGCTGTTACGATCGAAGAATTTGTTTGCGCCATGGAAGATGCTAGTGGGCGCGATCTGACCCAGTTCCGTCGCTGGTACAAGCAGTCAGGCACGCCGGTATTAAAGGTAAGCTCGACTCATAATGCCGAGGCACAAACACTAACTCTAGACTTTGAGCAGAGCTGTCCGGAGACTCCAGGGCAGAGTGAAAAGCAGCCATTTATTATTCCGGTCAAGCTAGGTTTGGTCGGGGCAGACGGCACTGACCTGCTGCTCAATACCGATGGCCAAACAGAGATAGTCTATGAGCTTACTGAAGCTAATCAGACATTGGTGATCAATGGTATAGATCAGGCAGCTGTGCCCTCATTGCTGAGGGGTTTATCTGCACCCGTAAAGCTTGACTACAGTTACAGCGCTGAGCAGTTAGCGCATTTGATGGCTAATGATAGCGATGGTTTTAATCGTTGGGATGCCAGTCAAACATTATGCCTTGGTGTTTTGAAGCAGCTGACACAAGACAGCCTACATGAACGCCCATTGGCGCTTAATGGTCAGTTAATAGATGCCTATGGCGCACTGCTAGCAGACGAATCACTGGACCCTGCGATGGTCGCCCTGATGTTGCAGCTGCCAAGTGAGGCGCTGCTGCATGAAGAGGCCGAGACGATTCATGCGGCTGCCATACATGATGCGCGTAGCTTTGTGCGTATGGCTTTGGCTGGTTCATTGGCCGATCAATTTATGATGATCTATCAGCGTCATAATACTCAGCCTTCCTATGCGCCAGATGCACAGCAAATTGGTAGCCGCAGCCTTAAAAATGCCGCCTTAAACTACCTGATGCTGGCCGGCGATGCAGGGATAGAGTTAGCTTGGCAACAGTTTAAGTCTGCCGATAATATGACTGATAAGGCAGCGGCACTCAGTGCCTTGGTTAACTGCCCTAGAGCGGTCAGTTATGCCGAGCAGGCGCTGTCTGATTTTGAGTTGGAATATCGCGATGAAGCTCTGGTAATGAATCTTTGGCTACAGATACAGGCAATTAATAGTCAGCCGGGTGGGTTGGCGAGGGTTCGCGGGCTGATGGATCATTCCGCCTTCAGTATGAGTAATCCGAATAAACTCAGAAGTTTGATTGGCGCGTTTTGCAGTGCCAATTTGGTTAACTTCCATAGTCCCGATGGTTCCGGTTACGAGTTCTTGCAGCAGCAGGTGGTGGCTCTGAATAATCAAAACCCACAGGTAGCGGCTAGACTAGTAACGCCCCTGACGCGCTGGAAACAGTTTGCCGAGCCCAATGCAGGGTTGATGCGCAGGGCTCTGCAGACCATTGCCGATGAGCCTGGGTTAGTTAAGGATGTACTTGAAATCGCGACTAAGTCACTCTAATTGAAATCTATTTAACGCTGAATCAGCCCTTTATTTAATTTTTGGGCTCAGCTTTTATGGGTGACTTAAAACCTGATTAGATTTAAGCAGAGGATGCAATCTACTGCTGATAAACAGTCACACCACCAATAATCGTGCGCTCAACTTTAATATCCTTAATCGTCAGCGGATCAACCAGTGGGCTGCGCTCAAGTATTACCAAATCAGCCAGCTTTCCTGCTTCGATTGAACCAATATCCTGCTCCCTAAATATCTGCCAGGCTGCATCAATAGTGACGCTGCGCAGTGCCTGCATCACACCAATACGCTCATAGGGACCAATAACTTTCCCCGTTGCTGAGAGTCGGTTAACAACCGACCAGACTGATAATAATGGACTCATGGGCACAATAGGGGTATCCAGATGAGAGCTAAAGCGCAATCCCTGTTCAATGGCTGTGCGCGCCGGACTTATTCTATTGGCGCGCTCTTCACCCATAGTAACGTCCCTATGAATATCACCCCAGTAATAGGTGTGTGCTGAAAAGAAACTAGGTGTTACTCCAAGCGTCTTCATACGTGCCAACTGATCCTCTCGGGCCATTTGCGCATGAATTAGAATCAGTCGTGGATCCTCTTTTGGGAATGCTTTCTGGGCCTGTTCAAATGCATCGAGAATATCATCAATAGAGGCATCCCCATTACCGTGCACCGCTAATTGAAATCCTGCACTATGGTACTTTTTGATCCACTCAGCCAACGCTGGATAGGCCACTCGGGGATAGCCTCTATACTCAGCATCACCATGGAAAGGTTTATGATAGGGTTCGCTAAGATAGCCGGTGTAGCCTTGAATACTGCCATCGGCAATAATTTTAATAGCGCCAATATTCAGCCTGTCACCACTGTAGTCTTCAGCGTTTATAGTGCCATCCAGAAAGCTCATGCCAAAGTTATCAAATTGCGGCCATAGCTCCAGGCGCAGTGGCGTTAGATTAAGTATTTTAGCTATACGCAAGCCTTGCGCCATCTCTACCGATACCGCGC